>Ga0131853_10008491_pt1 | contig 18732 bp, 13 predicted proteins | sample TergutLab28metaG_FD_92764 | JGI IMG/M metagenome (GOLD analysis project Ga0131853, IMG submission 92764) | Labiotermes labralis P1 segment gut microbial communities from Petit-Saut dam, French Guiana - Lab288 P1 (version 2) (version 2) | ecosystem: Host-associated > Arthropoda: Insects >...
AATTGTAACATTGGTATTTCCTCCTTGTAACGATTTATTCATATTTCTTTTTGACTTTCATTACGATGCCGACTGTTAAAAAAGTACCTATGATAGCACCGATAACAAGACCTACAAGTGGATCCATAAAGAGATCACGCACCGTTTCACTTAATCTTTTTTCTTACTAAACACTCTAATGGCAACTAAAACACCGACTATAATACCTAATATCGTTCCTGCAATTTGGGCCATAAGAACCCTCCTTACTTTTATACTTCCATTGTAACGGAAATATATTCATCGTGCTCACGTTCAATGGTTTCAAGAGAAACAATTAACCCGTAAACCAACGCATTCATATCTTCGTCTATGTCAGCGGTATCAACGCGCAAATAGCCGTCACCTGTTTTCACTTTCGCTTCATCAAGACCAAGCCCGATTAACGCATTGGTGATGCCAAAGACAACTGCACTGACACCTGCACAAACTAAATCCTTACCTAGCTCATCCGACATGGCATGACCTGAGATTTCATAAGCCACCACGTCTTCGCCTGAATATTCAAATTTAGCACTAATCATCTTAAATTAACCGTTGATTTCTTTAATAACAACTTTTGTGTAAGGCTGTCTGTGACCTTGCTTTCTCTTATAACCTTTTTTCGGCTTATATTTGAAAACGATGATTTTTTGTCCGCGACCGTGACGCTCAACCTCACCAACAACCGTTGCACCTTCAACTAAAGGCGTTCCGATTTTAGTGGTTTCGCCACCAATCATCACTACTTCATCAAACGTTACTGTCTCGCCAGCTTCAGCGTACAGCTTTTCGATGTAAATCTCTTGTCCAGCTTCCACTTGAATTTGCTTCCCGCCGGTTTTAATAATTGCGTACATACTTGCACCTCCGTATAAATTGTGTTTCAGTCCTCAGACTCGCCGCATTAGGTAGCTCGTAATGAGCATTTTAACAACCTGAACTCGTGCGGTTGTAGGCCTAATCTTAACAAAAGGCACTAGCAACCCAACTATTTTACCAGACTAACCCTTACACGTCAACTGTTTTGAGTGTTTTTTCACATCAATCTAAATTCCCCCTTTTGTGAGGAGTGCTTTGAGCGAAAAGTAAAGTGAATTGCAAAAATGGATGTTTGCTTGATCATTAGGGCTACTTTCAACCACCTAAAAGTAAAGTGAATTGCAAAAACGATCATTTACTTGACTTTAGAGACCTCGTTTTGATGCTGAAAAGTAAAGTAGAAGCTATTTTTCATCTTTTACTTTACTTTTTGCATCCAATCTCTTGCACATTAGATTGACGTGAGTGTTTTTGGGGGAGCATCTGTTGAGATTCTCGGTAGATGAGCAAAAATTATACCTTACCAGCCTCAAAAGCCCTATTTAGGTATAAAAACTTCTGCATCGTGCGGATTTCTCATATCAAGTGCTCCTAACATCAAAAGAGTCTCGAATCTGAAGTAAACGGCGAAAATGAGACTCATATTTCGGACTCCAGGTTCAAAAGAGTCTTAAATCTTCCTTAAATCATCAATTTTGAGACTTAAAGGGTCAAACAAGATCAAAAAAGTTCGGAATTGACAGTAAAATCATCATTTTCCGAACTTTAACCGTTTTCAAATTGCTAACCCTTACACGTCCACCTTTTTTGCTACGTCAATGATGTCCCAAACGTACTTTTTACACAATTTGTCGGTTTCGGCTTCCACCATGACACGCAACAACTGCTCCGTACCAGAAGCACGTACCAAGACACGGCCGTTACCCGCCATCTCGGCCTCTACCTCAGCAATCTTTGCCAACACCTCTGGATTGGCTTGAATGGCGTCTTTATCCTTCACACGAATATTTTCTAACAACTGTGGAAATTTCACCAAGCCACTGGCCAAATCAGCGAGTGACTTTCCAGACTTCTCTATGACGCGAGCGAGCTGAATCGCACTCAAAAGTCCATCTCCCGTCGAAATGTAATCAAGCATAATCAAATGCCCCGACTGCTCACCACCAAAGGTATAACCCGATCTGCGCATTTCTTCCAGCACGTAACGATCTCCAACCTTGGTCGCCACGCTCTTCATACCGGCAGCCTCCACGGCCTTATAAAAACCAAGATTACTCATGACCGTCGACACGATGGTTCCGTGGGCTAACGTTCCTTTCTCGTTGAGATGTCGTCCCAAAACAAACATAATGTGATCTCCGTCCACGATCTTTCCTTCATGGTCAACAGCAATTAACCGGTCTGCATCTCCATCAAAGGCAAAGCCGAAATCGGCCCCTTCTTTAACAACGAATTCTTGCAACCCGTCAGGGTGCGTCGAGCCGCACGCCTGATTGATGTTGAGGCCATTTGGGCTGGCGCCCATCTCCACGACTTCCGCTCCTAAATCCACGAACAACTGCCGGGCTAGATGAGACGCCGACCCGTTAGCGGCATCAAGCGCCACCTTAAATCTGGAAAAATCCACATCAATGGTTGTCTTCAAAAAACTCAAATACTTCCCAGCCCCCATACTAAACGGCTCTACCGAGCCAACCTCGCCACCAATCGGACGGGGCAACACATCTTCCTCATCCAGCATCGCCTCAATCGAAGCTTCGACCCCGTCGCTCAATTTATAACCATCTGCCTGGAAGATTTTAATCCCGTTATCCTGAACCGGATTATGGGACGCCGAAATCATGATTCCTGCGCTAACATCGAGATTCTTAGTCAGATACGCGACCCCTGGCGTTGAAATTACACCAGCTGTCATCACGCTTGTGCCTGATGAAGTCAGACCAGCGATCAACGCCCCCTCCAACATGTGTCCCGAAATACGGGTGTCCCGACCAATCAACACCTTTGGCTTCTCAAATTCCTTCCGCAACCGCGCGCCTAACACGCGCCCTAACCTTAGTGCTAGTTCTGGTGTTAACTTCTCGTTGGCAACACCACGAATACCATCTGTTCCAAAATACTTGCCCATAAAAGAGGACCTCCCTCACACAACTTCTCAATTTTTAAACTTGCCCTACACTCTATACTATAACACACTCTATTTTACTCCGTAAATAAAAAAGGTGTGATCTATGCCAAAACTTGATTTAAACTGACCCTCTAATAAAAAAGTGGGTGCATCAAAAGTGAATGCTGAACAGCCCTCATCAAAGATGTAGTTTCTTTTTTTATTCTCCCTATTTTTCACGGGGTGACCAATTACAGGGAGTCGACCATCGTTGAATTCCATTTTTTTCATTTTAACGATGATTTTAAGCTGCTTTTAGAGGGAAAACCATCGTGATTTCTTAAATTTTCAACTTTAACGATGCTTTATGGCTATTATGAGTCAGAAAACCATCGTCATTTTAAGATTTTAAACTTTCCACGATGATTTAAACCATCTAAAATCTTGCTGACTCCTAAAGCTGGAGGATGTCAGGAAAAAAGGCCGTATCTCTACAAATGTTTCGCAACATTTATTTTGATACAGCCCCTCTCCTTGGCAGTGATTTAATAGGTAATTGCGAAAATTGAATTTTCCACCCAGAAACTCGGTTATTCCACAAATCTGGGTGATTTCGCAATTGCTTGACAGTGATCTAACCAATCGACCTTTGCTCTCGCATGGCCTTTACCGTGGCCTGATACTTTATCACCGACTCACGCATGACGGAGATTTCCTCACCACTAGTTAATGTAACATATCCCTTCTTACCCGATAGCCTAGTCTCGCAGACGCAAAGAGGATTCAGTAAATACGACCTTCCTAATCGAACCAACTGATCAACGTCCTGCTCATAAAACTTCAGAGGCTTTCTAAGATCAAAGTCACGTGCCTCTGTACGTAAAAAGGCAGTAGAACTATACGGGAACTCAATCTCTGGTGCTACATCATCGTCGTGGTAGGCGTGGTTTCCTTTGATGTATAAAATTTGTGATAAATCGACGTAGATGCTTTTTCGACCACAGTTGATTTTAACCTTTTCATCTTTTGCAGTCCGTGCAATCATTCTTTCATAAGATATTTTAATGACACTGATGATTTGATCTCGCAATTCTTCCATGTCGAACCCCTTGTTAAGATAGTCAAGAGGCAAAATTCGATGACGAAGTGCGTCAGAAGCTAGATTTCGATTTGACGTTACAAAAACAATATCAGAAAAAGGATCGTGCTTACGGATGGTGGTTGCTAAATCAATTCCGTCGTAAGAAGCCTTATCTTCATACTCAATGTCAAGAAGAAACAATCGACATTTAGAAGTTGACGTTGGCGGATTCCCATTCAAACCGAGATGTTCTAAAACAGTGTCCGGTGTTACGGTTGCTAAACCGGTGTAGATGTCTTGCTTTTCTTCTTCAATTAGATAGGCCTCGATAAAGGATTCTAATCGATCTACCGCACTACGTTTATCATCACAAATTATAATTTCTAACATTAACGATCACCCTTCTCCTTTAGTCTAAAACTACTTCTAATACTTGTATGAATCTGTCTTGATTTTGCTCTTTGAACTGCTCTGTTGAAACAAAGATGTGTTCATGCTTGTTGGCAATGTCTTCAACAATGGATAAACCATAACCCCTCGACTCTCCTTTTGAACTAACACCTTCTAACCTCAAGTCACTGATAGCGAAAGGTAAATTTTGACGGCAATCGTTAGTGACTCGCAGGAATAAAACCTGTGCATCGTCCGACTCGATGGTAACGATAAAACTTACATGAACCCGTTTATCTTCAGTATGAATCGCCTCTTCAAATGCGTTACTCAACCAATTGGTTAAAATGCGAACCAAATCTAAAGTTGGAATACCTACATGGTTGATGTCCTCAGGAATTTCAACGGAAAACCTAATCGACAAAGTAGAAGCTTTTTGTGCCATGGCTAACAAGATCTGGCGAACAGGGAAAAGCTTATGACCCCTTAGATGATTGACCACCGGTAAATTAGGCAGTGAATCGATCACGCTGATGGCTTCTGTTTTGAACTGCTCGCAAAACTCATCAAAAGCCTCCCATTCTCCTGCAACCCTAGCATCGTTTAGAACGCTGAACATATAACGAATGTCGTGTTCAAATTTTCTCGCTTTTTCTTGGTAAGCTGCTAGCTCTAAAAATTGTTTATCTAAATGATCAATGTACTCTTTTTTCTCCTGTAGCAACGCCTCCTTATCTTCAATGCTTCTGCTTAACTTGAAAATCAGCTCGTAGTGCTGCCCAATGTGAGCAATGGTCGTTTTCAGCTCAGATTGAGAACGTTCCAAATCAACGTTGGCAGCCTTTAAACACTGGTTGATGCTAATGATCTTAATCTCCTTATTGACCACTGCGTTGACTGTGAAAAAACAGATGCCAATAGGAAGGGCTAGAATGACAACGTAAACCAACTGTAGTCGAGCCGTATATAAACAATTGATACCTAGGAAAAAAGGAAGAAGGTGAGCAACGTAATAGCAGGCTAAGATGCCGGCAATAATGATAACAATGAAATTTTGATAAAAAGCCTCAACGGTGGTCATGTCCAAAACCCGAATCTTTGTGAGGATGCGGTTCAATACTAAAAGGAAAACCAGCATTAACGCAATTTTAATAAGAACGATGTAAACGATGGGTAATTCAGGGTCGATTAAATGGGCGAAAAATCTTGCTAAAGAAGAAGTGAGGATAAACGTAATGGCAGCAAGGGCTAAGAAATAAAAATTTCGCTTCCAGTGGTTGTCGACAAAAGTAGATAAAAACAAGATGAAGAAGAAAGTAACTGGCCTGACGTAAACGCTTATGAAAGCGTATAAGGTATAGTTAAAAATCAAGGTGATACCTAGAAGGAGTAAAAAAGTGTACCATTTTGGTCTCCGTTTTGATAGAATGAGAAAGCCTAACCATAAAAGCAGCGGAGCATGTGAAGCGGTTAACACTAAATCTGAATCAATCACAGTTGATCACTTCCTAACAAAATCATTAAAAAATCTTGCCGCGTAAGGTAAAGAAAGAGAAGGGGATGTTTTGAAGTCCCCTTCTCTTTCTTTAGATTATATGTTGTGTGCTTGCCGCGTAAGGTAAAGAAGCCTGTGCAGCGTGTAATGAGTATTTAAGCACCCCACCAACCTCTAGGTAATGGTAATAGAAACATAGTGTCCCCTCCCCTCATTTACTTTATATGTTTCGATGATTGGATTATAACATATTTTGTCACAAAAAAAAGGCAATGTGCGTATTCGATCAAACTATTTTTTTCTTGTGCGTATCCGCACGGAAACCAAGGAAATTTATCAAGGAGATGAGCGAGATGTCCATCGGAAAAACATTAAAAAAAATTAGAGAAAATAAAGGCTTTGCGCGATCGGATGTTGCAGGCGAGTATTTAACGGTTTCCAACTTGGGAAGAATCGAAAGGGATGAGCAAGTGCCAGCTGTGGATAACTTTTTTGCTTTGCTTTCTCATCTTAACGTTAGTTTAGATGAGTTTTCTTTTCTAGGTGAAGATAATGACGTTTGCATTCGAAGTGCGTTGGATCCAAAAATCAGTGAGGCGATACGCCTCCGAAATTTTGAAGACATTCATCGTCTTGAAAAAGAGGCAAAGGCATACTATGAGAAGTATAAGATGTCTTATTTTTTACATGCAGAAATTAGATTAAGGGCTTTTACTTTACTTTATGACAATGAATTTGATTCTGCCAAAACACGCAAAGCAGTGGGGAAAAGAGATATTCGTGTCATTCGAGAGTACTTAACGTCAATCAAAAAATGGCATTATTATGAAATAATTTTAGCAATTGATCTGTTACACTTTTTTGAAATTGAGGAGGCCCTTGAGCTAGGACAACGGGCAATTGATGCAATCGAAGAGAACTTTCTGCATTATAAAGACAAAGAACTCGCTGCAGGCATCTTAATTAATTTAACGTATCGTGCCTTGGAAGACGAAAAGTATTTGATGAAAGCTTATGGTTATATTAGCTATGCTATTGGCCTTCCAACATCAACACGAACCTTATCAAGCAATGTTTATGCAAAAGCTCTGCATCAGATTGTTTGTTATAAACTCAACAACGACCAATATAGTAAACCTTATTTATCGAGTCTCGTTAATTGGTATTTACTAGCTGGCGTAGAAGCTAATTATCAAGAGCTGAAAAATTTTGCTAAAGAACATGGCATTGATCTTGATCACTCTGCTAAAGTCTACAAGTATAAAGATAGCAAGCATTTACGCGAAGTTTAAAAAACCCTGCTAAATTTTAGCAGCGCGAGGGTGTTGAAAAGTACCTAAATGGCTTAGAGCAAGGATCTAAAATAGTTATAACTAAGGCAGGCATTATCAACAATTCGGTTAACTCGGTATTTTAGTCATGTTTTTGTGAACAACAGTTCTTTGAATCCTTACTTTGTATCGTCATTTCCTCGAAAACAACCTTTTGACGATACAATTTTTTGATTTTAGGTCATTTGAACCTTACTAATTGGTCATTATTTCGATAAAAACGCCGTTTTAGTGATCCTGACGGATCAAATGACATTATTTTGTATCGTCATTTCCTCGAAAACAATCTTTTGACGATACAGTACTTTGATTTTGCATTTTCTTTGAAATGTATTTATTTTTCGTCGAAATCCTATTTTAAGGCTCCAAAATTTTGGTTTTATGGAAAATTTAATATAAAAAGAAAACTGCTGACGAAGAAAACCTTAGTCAACAGTCTGACCCTGCTAAAATTCTGTTTCACCCATTTAGCAGAGTTTTTTTCTAGAGTAGCCTCTATTCTGACCAGCCACGCCATTTTTGATCCATTTGATCAGAGATTGACTTTAATTGTCTAAACGTTTTGTAAAATCGCCAAATTTTTCGTCCCGGTTGTCAATCAAATAAAAAAGGCACTTTAGAGAAAAAAGGTCCTCTTAGTGCCAATGGAAAGACTCAAAATGAAAATGATACATGGACTGTGTTGGCGAACCAACGTAGGAGCTACAAAAGATAAATATGTGTCATCCATGGATGACTGTGATATACATGAATGGTGTTAGCAGCGTCCCCCAATGAAGCCCCCCACAAAGAGAAGACGTTTCCCCACAAACGCTACTCACTTCACGCTGCTGACCCCATATATTTCGGCACCTTTGTCGTTTCCCCACAAACGGATCAAAATTGCCCTTTCATCTTCTTTTCGTGGCAACTGGCCTCATGTGCCTCCCCACAGACACATGCCCCATATAAACCAATTGCGGACCCTCAGATGAAAGTTTCCCCCTAATACCTTCACAAAATCTGTCTATCCTGCCTGCAAGCTAACTTCCCCAAGAGTTGCAAGCGGACATCCCCCAACGATCCCCCTAAGACAGTTAAGTTGGGTACTGTTGATAAGTCGCAGCTTCGATACCCCCAAATTTTCTAAAATCTAACCGATGGATTTCCGACCTTTCCCCACAAAGGTTTTTGGAAGCATCCTGTGAGATTTACTTCGAAGAATGAATTGCCTTGCTTATCAACAAACATAGTATAACACACAGATGGCCAAAATCGGCTTTTTGTCATGAAAATGGTTAAAAAAGGTATTGAAGTGCCATTTTTCCGTAAAATTGACATTTAGCTCATGTCAAAAAAAGTAACAAAACGTCGAAAAAGCATCTTTTACCACCAATTTTCCAAAAATCGAAAAAAATAAAAAATATTTCCAAGTGTAGAGCATTATCTAAAATCGCTGTAAACGTTGATCTTATCGGCAAAAAGGGGGGGAATAAAATTTAAGTTTATTAAATGGAGTGGCTGAAAATGGGCAAAAAAGATGTGATAATTATCGGCGGCGGACCTGCGGGGTTGTTTTCTGCGATAGAGTGTGCCAGGTCTGGGTTGAGGGTTTTGCTTTTAGAAAAGAATGCCGATTGTGGGAAAAAGTTGTTAATTACAGGAGCGGGGCAGTGCAATTTAACTCAAGCAGGTCGGGTAGAGGATTTTCTTGTACGCTTTGGTCAGAAGGGAAAATTTGTTAAGCACGGTTTGCTAACTTTTAGTAATCAACAGTTTATTGATTTTTTGAATCGGGAGGGACTGTCCACAGTCATTGTGGAAAACGGAAAGGTTTTTCCGCGCTCCATGAACGCACAGGATGTTTTAAATTTATTGAAGAGACTTTGTCGGGATTTTGGCGTGGAAACATATAATAAGGTTGGGGTAGAGGGGATTAAGAAAGTAGCGGATGGATTTGAAGTAATGGCAGATGGTGTTTGTTATTCGTCGAAATATGTGATTATTGCAACAGGTGGAGCGAGTTATCCACAGACTGGTTCCACAGGCGATGGTTATGTATTTGCGAAGGATCTCGGTCATAAAATTGTGCCCATTAAGCCAGCTCTCGCCCCAGTTAAGGTGAAGGAGTATCAATTAGCAGAATTATCTGGTCAATCGTTTCCGGATCTAAGTTATACGTTGTGGCGAGAGGGCAAGAAGATGGGCGATTATCGTGGTCCAGTCCTTTTGACTCACCACGGGGTTTCAGGTCCGGGGATCATTAATCCGTCACGGGACATGCAAAAGGGCGACGTTTTGAAGTTGAATTTTATTGGTGAATCAGTGGATGGGGCAAGGTCGCATCTGATGGAAATCTTAAGTACCTTCCCGAAGAAGTTGGTGTTGACGGTGGTTGCCTATGAGGGTTTACCTAAACGACTGGTAGAGAAGTTGATGGAACAAGCGGGGTGCGCGCTGAATGTAACGTGTGGGCAGTTGCCTAAGGAGGGGCGGAAGGCGCTGTTGCGGTTGTTGACCGAGTACGAGATGGGGATCAAGGAAGTGGGGGGCTACGCGTTGGCCATGGCGACAGCTGGTGGGGTCTCTTTGAAGGAAGTCAATCGGGCGACCATGGAATCACGGGTATGTCCAGGATTGTACTTTGCTGGTGAGGTGTTGGACGTAGACGGGGACACAGGTGGCTATAACATTCAGTGGGCGGTCAGTTCGGGGTACGTGGCAGCAAAGGCCATTGCTGATCGTGTGAATGGTCAAAAGTAAAGTAAATGCTGGAAATATCGACTGACTTTTTGGATGAGCGGAGATAGTAAAAGTCACTACAAAAGTGGAAATAGTCAATTTAGTGATCATTTGTAGGGAAATTTGAACCATAAAAGTCACTGAGATGGGAAAATAATGTGTTGTAGTGACTTTTCTCCTTTAAAATAGCTAAAAAAAGTCACTGAATGACGGAAAATTCCGAAATCAGTGACTTTTACTATGAAGTATGGTTACTCCACACGGTCAAATGTCCAGTCGTCGTTGGCACTGTCGGTGATCGTTAAAACGTCGCCGCGAACGGTGTACGTAAAGCTGCGTCCATCGGCTGTAAAAGCGCCGGGTCCGTCAGGCTCCCAGTCGACGGTTTGACTTGTGTTATTCTCGGTAATGATCACCGTTCCGTTATCTCTAAATTCAACGGCGTCCGCCCGACGGAAGACGAATAGGAAGATACGTCCTGATCCGTTGTCCCATTCTCCGATCAGGGCGTGATCTGCTAGGTCATCGCTTGAGGTGGCGGTTGGCTCGGTATTAGGAACGTTGGCTGGTTCACCTCCAGCGCCTCGGTTGAAGGTCCACGAGTCGTTGTGGGAATCGGTGATGGTTAGTCGGTCGCCAATGACGCGCCATGTAAATTCGCGTCCATCTACAACGAGGAGGTCGTCACTTGTTAAGGCCCATGTCTCGATTCGTTCGTCGCCGTCTTGTGTAATGATCACGGTGCCATTCAGTAAGAATTCCACTTCGTCGGCACGGTCGAATACCCAAAGGAAAATAGGTCCCGATCCGTTGTCCCAGTGGCCAAGAAATGGTGTGTTTTCGTCTGCTTCTACAAAGGTAGTTGGTACAAAGTTGTCGATCCAGCTTGGGAAGGTGACGGTGATGTTGCCAACTTGCGTCAATTCTAGGTGCATATCGATGGAAACGGTAGCCGTCATCCCCATTTCGGTATAGGACATTTCCAGGTTGAAGGCAGATGAGGTTTGTCGGTAGTTGTTATCCAAATAAATCACGATGGAGAAGTCGCCGCTATCGATGATGTTGGTCATGGCGAGGTCGTTGGCAAATTCTGGAACGGCATCTAAAATGAAGTCTGGATTTATGATGAATTCCAGTCGGTAACCACCACGAACGCGGGTGGCTTCTGCTTCAGAGATGACGTCTCGGTCAAAGAGATCTTCGTTGAAGAACGGACCGACCATGTCGTTTAATGCCACGTCGAAATTCATCATTTCTCTGGTGCGATGACCGTTGTCATCGGAATAGAGGTAACCGTTTCGGAAGTAGGCGGAGGTGTGCAGGACCTCGCCCATGACTTCTCCTGACATTTCCATCGCGGCATTTTCACCCTCCACCAAGATAGAGCCGGTCATCGGCAGCGTCATCGACATGAAGCCAGCATCAATGGCAATGTCCATATCAAAGTCCATCTGCATGGAATCGAGCTCTTCCATGGCTTGGTGGGAACGTTCCAGCAACTCAAAGGGATCTCGGTTACTACTGTGACCAAAATTGTTATCACCAGATGAGAAAAAGACGAACAGGCCTACCCCGATCAGAACCAGGACAAGTACCACAGAAAGGGCGATCGTTAGAGGTCGTCGATTGTTTGTAGAGAAGTCATCTGCGGGCTCCATTTTTTGCTGATTTGTGTTAAAACTACCGGTATTGGCAGTTGATTTACCAAATTTGGCACCACAGTAGTCGCATTTTCTACCCATAAGAGGTGCGCCACAGGCGCTACATTTGTTCTCCATATTATCCACTCCATTTTTTAATTTTTTCTAGGCAATTGCGAAGATCGAATCTTTCATCCAATATCTCGTTATTCCGCGAATTAAGTGAATATTTTCATCTAACATCCTATTATTTCGCGAATTAGGTGAATATTTTCATCTAACATCCTGGTATTTCACGAATTAAGTGAATTTCGCAATTGTCTATTAATTTTTTCTTTTCATATATATAAGGTTGCCTTTTGATGGGGTTGAGCCACCTGACGAATTAACGCTCTATGGTGATTATTTTAGCGAACTTTGAGTGAAAAAACAACGTTTTGGTATGTTTTGTAGCCTTTGGGGGAGTATAAACTTTTTGAGCAACGTTAACAAATAGGAAAAATATCGAAAAAAAACTAGACTTTGAAACATGAATGTGCTAGTATGAAAACATAGTGCATGGCGCTAACAAGGCGAGCATACATTGTTAATGTGGTTTGCCTAAAAAAGAGAAGAAAGGAATGAAAAGATATGAATTTACATGATCCAAAAGTAAACATCACAGATCCTAACCAATCTTTACAACTTTTAAAAGAGGGTAACGCGAGATTCCTTGCTAACGGTGGAATGGCGAGAAACACAAACGCTGAAGACCGTTTCGCAACAAAAGATAGCCAGCATCCATTTGCAGCAATCGTAACGTGTGCGGACTCACGCTGTTCTCCAGAGATCTTCTTTGATCAAAAAATCGGAGATATCTTCGTATTAAGAAATGCTGGAAACGTAGCAGATGCTTCTGTAAAAGGATCTTTAGAATTCGCAGTAGCTGTATTAAAAGTGCCATTAGTAGTAGTAGTTGGACACACTCAGTGTGGAGCGGTATTCAACGCACAAGCTAGTGCATCAGGATTACCTGCATTCTTACAAGCGCATTTAGATGACATTGGAGCTCACTTAAACAAAGAAGCTGGACCAGATGACTGCGTTGATCAAAACGTAGCGGTTCAAGTAGCAGCATTAAAAGAGAACCCAGTATTAAAAGATGCTGGAGCAATGGTTATTGGAGCTAGCTACGACATCGAAACTGGTGTTGTAAAGTACCTATAATAGATGTACCTTGTGCGACAGCACAATATGGCACATCTTAATGCCACTCATAGAGAAACTAGGGAGTATTAACGACCATAGTTGAACATGACAGGTATAATAACTATTTAAACAATCGATAGACGACAGTGCCCAAAACTCAGATGCCTCCCGGCAGGTGGGTTCTGGGCGTTTCGTTTCTAGGGCTTAGTTGGTGGGCTAAGTCTGACATAACTTAAAAGTTTGGAGGAGAATATTGTATGGCTACAGAAAATATTCTTGCAAAAAGAGGGAACAAAGCCGCCTTTAATACAGCATTTATTACGGCTGCGACGATCTTCATTATGGGATACGTTAACGGAATGGCACTTCATACGGGTCAGTTGAATGCCATGGTTACCGCACAATCTGGGAACGTTATTTGGATGGGCCTAAACCCAGTCTTCGGTAATTGGAGTGCATTTGGAGCTAACTTATTGTTATTCTTCGGCTTCGTTTTTGGCTGTGGATTTGCCATTATGACGTTAGATAAGTTTAAGAATAAGATGACGCAATTTGCGTTTAACTGGTCGTTATTCGCATTACCAGTGGCACTTTATCCATTCTATATGCAGTACATTAACTCGCACATTGCTTTCTTGATGATGGGTCTATCTGCTGGATTCGGCGTTGGATTCTTTAGAAGGATGTACCACATCGATCAAATGAACAACGCGATGGCGACCGGAAGTGTGCGCTTCGTAGGTGTTCACTTTGCCGGTGGATTTTTGAAGAAAAACAAAAACGAAATCTTTACGCTATGGATCTTTATCATTGCTGTGGCGATGTTCTCACTTGGTGCAGCGGCATTTGCGATTTCGGCGGGTCTAGACTACTCGACGGGAATTATCTCAGAGCCAATTACACGTGACTTTGCACGTCAGTATGCGCCACTGATGTCGATTACCAACATGGTGCTACTCGCCATTTGTATCATTCCATGTTTCTTTGCGCCAGGAAGCATTCCTAAAGAGACAGAATAATAATTTAGTCTACAAACGAAATCCCCGAAAGGGGATTTTTTTATGCTCTTAGAACCTTTTCTAAATCCCTTTTGGGTTGACCACCCCTTATCCAGGAATAGCCTAAATTTCTGATGTTGGGCGGCTCAAATTATCAATAGAACACTGTTTTCGACGATTTAATGATAATTTGGTGGTGGTTTTGATACCAAATAACGAGTTTCTCTCAAAAAAACGATCATTTCAGTAGGAAAACAATGCTTTGAGAAGAAAATGCATGCTAAATTGGCAAAATTTTATCATTGAAATGCCATTTTCGACGATTTAATGATAATTTGAGAGTAGCTTTATTGTACTAACCTGCCTTAATAAAGAAAAACCACAACCAATTTGCTTTCGCACACTTGGAGGCCAAAAAATGATCCGAAAATCTTGATTTTTCCGAAATCCAGATCCCAAAAGAACGATCCCACGTCTTCGATGGTCACAAAGTGATCCGAAAATCTTGATTTTTCTGAAATCCAGATCCCAAAAGAACGGCCCCACGTACCCATAGGTCACAAAATAATCCGAAAATCTTGATTTTTCCGAAATTCGGATCCCAAAGGGAGGAATCCGTATACCTATAGGTCACAAAATGATCCTAAAACCTTGATTTCTACAAAATCCGGATCGTTTTGGTAAGAAAGGCTCGCTTCTGAGCAGGAAAATAATCAGTAAATCCCGATTTCATCCAAATCCGGATCCCAAAAGAACGACCCCGCAAAAACGCTGCTTTTTACCAAGAATGTGATATGACAGAGGCTTTTTCTAAGAGAATAGACCGAAATGGAATCATGAAAATTCGATTTTCGCCATTTTATGGTGTCTTAAAAAGTTGACCATCGACTTTCATCAAATCGATGGCTGTGGGCAATCATTTAATATAGAAACGACGTCCCATAAAGCTTTTTTTGGGAATGGCTCCGTCGCCTGGTTTAATGGATTTTTTCCAAAACCAGGCTTTTTTGCTGCTTTCATGCTAAGTTTATGCTATAATTAGAAAAAAGTCGACGCAATCAAACTCCAAAAATGCAAAGCACAAAACCCCAAATTGGGCAAAAAACAAATTTTTTTAAAAAAAGTGAAACTTTTTGAAACTTAATTTGATACTTAAGGTAGAGGCCAATGGCTGGAGGGTGTATAATGAAGGGGGTAGGGTAACAGTATAAAGAGAAAGGCAGGTGGTAGAAATGCAACGCGTGAATACGTACGATGAACAAAAGTTGTTACTAACAGCAGATAAAGCGCTGGAAGAGTTTGGTGGCATGATCTACCGCCTAGCACGAAGCCTTTCTAAAAACGACGAAATGGAAGCACAAGAAGTCTTCCAAGACGTCTTCGAACGCTTCCTCAAATATGGCACGAAGAAAGAATACGACTCCATCGAACACGCCAAAAACTGGTTCGTGCGGGTCACCATTAACTGCCATAACGCCCTGACCGAGCGAAATCAAAAGCGGAGAAAAATTGAACACGATGAACAGATCATCGACATTCACGCCATTGAAGAAAAACCTCGAAATTACGAAAGTTTAACCGAGGCAGTCAATGAACTAAAAGAAAAATACCGCATCGTGATCCACTTGATGTATTACGAAGGCTACAAAATTAGCGAAATTGCCCAACTATTAGAAGAAAATGAGAACACCATCAAAACGCGCCTTGCACGCGCCAAAAAAATGTTGCAAAAAAAACTGGAAGACGACCGTTAGGAGGATAGTAGAATGCGAAAAATAACTGAGTTTACAGCAAGTCAGTACCAACTAGAACAAAACCAAATCCAACCACCTGAAGCACTGATTCAAAGCGTCCAACTGCGCATCCAGGAATGCGAACTAGCCAACGCCACAACGGGACCAAACAAAAGAACTGCTGGACTCATTGCGGCTCTTTGTCTCATTGCCGCCGCGTTCTACTTCTTGGGAACAAACCATACGGCACCCAATACCATCCCGGTTTCTAACCAACCAACGGAATCGACCCCACTTGAAGAAGAAGAGATGGAACAACCACCGATCGAGGATGAAAACGACGAAGGGGAAGATGAACAAACAAGTGAACAACGGACCACTGAGCTACAAGAGGTAGAAGACGACATTGAACCGCCACCACCGCAGGGAAATGAGGAACAAGATGATAGAGATAGACGGTTTAGAATAAGAATTAGACCGCTGCTTGAAGAATAGGAGATTTAGAAAGACTTTTAATTAAGAGAGGTGTTTATTGTGAGTAGAACAAAGATGAAAAAAGCGTTAAACATACTGCTTGTTATGACGTTGATTTTCACCGCGCTTTGGCAAGGATCATTTGTAGCAGCCAACGAGGGGGAAGAAGCGCAGATTGTAGAAATACAAGAAGAGATAGAGGCTAGGGTTGACGTGCCGATAGATGAACCGTCTGTGGAAGTGGCACCAGATTCAGGTGGGGAGGTGGCACCTGCGCCGGAAGCGGGAGCGTCGAATACACCACCACCAGCCAATAATGGGCCGCAAGTGAATGATCGCCCGGATGGCGACGGGTATGTGGGGATAATGCCTTTGAATATAACACAGTGGTTTCCTGAATTTACTTTTAATACTCCTAGGACAGTTGGAGATGCAATAAGAGTCCCGTCTATTGATGGTGTCATGCATGGTTATTATGCTGTTACAAATCCACTAATAATAGATATAGTTACGACCCATGCCAATATCGGTATTACTCATGATGTTTACGGCGTTATACCAGGACCGGTGCACCTGCTTCTTGACCATACTTTTGGGAATATATACGTTGATATGTTTACACCGGGAAGCACGGTAAACTTTTTTGCAACTGCTGAAGAAGGATTCTACACTTTATTAATGGGGGCTACAAATCCAGGTGCGATAGGTCCTGGAAGCAGACAAACAGCACATCTCTTTGTCAATGTTCAAAGAACAAGTTCCCGAATTAATATTCAAGGTGAAAATTATGTTATAAACAGAGATTCGTCTGTTTCGCCAGGTCAAGGACAGTATGGACTGCCACGGGAGGGAGTACCCTTTCCTGTATTCAATGACTGGGACGATTCTTTAGATGAGGTTGTTATAAACCCAACTTCGATAACTATATCTCGTCCTGCGAACTACAATCACGGTGAGATTGACACTATAAATTGGAGAATATATAATGGCACAACTTTTGTTACAAGCGGAGAAGGTCAGCCAAACCTTACTGAACTACGTGATATCCTTGAAGAAGGTGTGGAATATGTAATTGTAGGTCGAGTAACAGAAAGTATTGCTGATGATAGATTTCCGAATGATACAGGTATTTGGAGTCAATCTCGTGGTGCGTTTATGTTTGAATCGGATGAACCAATTGATCCAATTATCGAGAAGTCGGCAGACCGTGAGTATGTGTTTGAAGGCGAAGAGATTGAGTATACGATTACCGTTCGCAACCCGAATACAACGCATGTGTGGGAAGACTTAGTAGTTGTTGACAATATCCGCGTTGATCTAGTTGAGTTTTTAGAGGACACGTTGTATATCGATGGTGAACCTGCACCAGCAGGAAGCTGGAGTTTCGATGAAGATACGGGCGAGTTACGTATTTATATTGATTCGGTTGACCCAGGCGAGGAAGTGGAGATTACTTTTAGCGTTCGTGTAAGAGAGACTGAGCCAGAAGAAGCATCAGTAGCTCGTGTAGGAATTGTTCAAGCGTTGATGGAGCAGTCGTTGTTTACTGCTCAAGATGTGCGAATGCCAGCGTCTGCTTCAAATGAGAGTGGGTATATTGGGATTGATCCGCTTTTTCTGACGGGTGTATACGATTGGGATATCTATTTTGGCAGGGATAATGATGGTCGAATGATACATCACTTTGGTGGAACGTTCTATGGTTACACTATAACAAATCCGTTGAGATTTGACTTTGAGCGAAGTAGCTTTCATCCTGGCGGACTAGGCTCTATTCAATATAATATAAGAAGAATTACTTCTCCTGGAGATCCAAACCCGCTTCGAGGTATAGTTGGAGGCTTTCCGTGGCGCGGCTTAGTGACAATAGCCGATCCGCCTAATTATTCAGGTAGTATACCAAGTATTGATGTAAACCTTCTTGAAGGATATTATCAAATCGCATTAGAAATATTCTATGAAGATTTAGGTGGAAACCAAGCCACTCCTGTTATAGTCAACGTCCAACGTACCAACTCCTTCGTTGCTATCCAAGGTGATAACAGCATTTACAACGAAGATTCATCTCTTGCATGGGGTCAATCAGGTTCACCATTTGTACCTGATAATGGCATCAATCCAGATACAGGTGAAGCGATACGTAACGATTGGTATGACACGTTCCCAACGCAAGCTCCTGTTCTTAATCCAAGTTCGGTAGCGGTTGGTCGCCCTGCTTTTGACACGCACGGTGCTCATACCGTATCTTGGGTGATTCGCAACGAAGCGACGAATGCGATTGTTGCAAGCGGAACAGGTGCAGACTTAAATGCGTCTGGTGAAATTTCTGATAGTGTACTAGCGACTCTTGAACGAGACGTAGTACACGTCGTTGAAGTGAGAGTGGATGAAACTGTTCCAACTGGATTCCCAGAACCAATTGAACCGATTTATAGTTATTCTCGTGGTCGTATTATTTTCGATAGCGATGAAGACCCAGATCCTGAACCAGGAACGATTCCAAACACAGCGATTCTGTACTGTATTGATGGAGAAGATGAAGTGGAATGTGGACGAGATAATGAAATTGTAGAATTACTTGTTCGTCCATCCATTGAAAAAGAAGCCGATCGTGAGTTAGTAGAGATTGGCGAGTATGTAACTTATACGTTAACGGTCACAAATCCGAACGACGTTGGAATGGAAGATTTCTTAGTGATTGATAATTTAGCCAATGGTGCATTAATCGGCGTTC
>Ga0131853_10008492_pt1 | contig 18732 bp, 9 predicted proteins | sample TergutLab28metaG_FD_92764 | JGI IMG/M metagenome (GOLD analysis project Ga0131853, IMG submission 92764) | Labiotermes labralis P1 segment gut microbial communities from Petit-Saut dam, French Guiana - Lab288 P1 (version 2) (version 2) | ecosystem: Host-associated > Arthropoda: Insects >...
GAACAATAAAACGCCGGAATCTTCTTCTGTCGGAACAATAAAACGCCGGAATCTTATGTACAAAAAATAGAGCGTCGATTGTTTCTTTTACAAAGCTGCAAACCAAATGTTTCCGGTCCCAAAGACGCTCCATTCACTTCACCTCCAGCCACAGCCTAATAACGACGTACCGCTTCACTGGCCGTCAGAATCTGTTTAGTGTAACACAACCTGGCGGCCAGTCGCAGAAACACCCAGCGCTAACAAATTCGTATTAACTCCGATACATTCTTCTGTTCGAACAATAATCATACGCTCCATTAAATTCGCTTGATGTACAAATCTTTAACGCCTACGCCACTCCCATGATTACTTCTCTTTCACATGCAATTTAAACGCTACTGATGTGCTTGTGTTTCTCCATTCGTTATAATGTACATGACCCACCTTCCAGTCTTTCTACCCGAAGTCCATGACCCATTTTTCGTTGCTGAAAACCGAAGTAAGGGACCTACATTTATTTGAATAAAGGTAGACCAACTTGATGACACTTGCTTTATTATGTCAATTTACTGCTCAACATGTTTCGGATTTTAATACATCCATCATCAGGAGCTTGCGACTACTTGGTGCGTTATTGTGTAGGCTGTAATGTGCTGACTTGAGGCGTGTTGGTGCTATGTAACGGGATTGGCTGTTGGTGATGTGGTATCCGAGTGCAGCCTGCACTCGGATACCACACCACCCCAACCAAACCACAACGTAACACCAACACACATCGAACCAGAACAAAACAACCCATGAAATAACTCATCAAATAATTCGCAAGCTCCTGAGGATGGATGTATTAACATCCGAAACATGTTGAGCAGTAAATTGACATAATAAAACAAGTGTCATCAAGTTGGTCTACCTTTATTCAAATATCAAGATGATGCACGGTCCAATACGCATAAGGACCTACATTTAGTTGCTGTCCTTCGGTTTCTGCTGATCCAAATGTTGGAATAAGAAGCTGTCTGATACAATAAACTCCCAGCACCATTACGACAACCTACACGTCACTGTACAACCACCTGTATCCAGTATGTTGTGTATTTTTATAGATTAAGACTAGACTCCTACCGTGCATCTTGATATTATCAAAGTTTTATTTATTCACCAACTGATGCACCAGCGAGTTGTCTTAAAAACAATATTAAAATTTACATTAAAACAGCTCCGACATGTTTCGGTGTTACAGTTACACCATCATCAGGGAGCGGATTCTTGTGTAACTGTTAACACCGAAACATGTCGGAGCTGTTTAATGTAATTCTTAATGTAAATTTGAATATTGTTTTTAAGACAACTCACTGGTGCATCAGTTGGTGAATAAATAAAACTTTGAAAAGACATGTGTCTGTCTTTCAGCACTGAAGTGACAGACGGATAAAAGCAAAATTAAGTTTTGATTTGGTGAATCAGTGTCCCACCAGTGCAAGTTATTGACAGGGAGAAACCATTAAGGGGTCTGTTATAGCTCTCTCCATCTCGCATTGATATCACAGGTTGTGCCGACCGAACCCTGTCAAGTTGGCACCATGCCGTATAAAAAGTACCCACAAATACTTAAAAAACTAAACACTTCTGCCACAGGGCGCTAATTCCAGCGAACTGTCCTATCAAGAAATCCTAACTGAGGCACCTAACAGGGAGAGAAGGGAGAACAAAACTTACAAACCAAGTAACAAAAAAAAATTCACATTCGCGGGGTTGCCAACTCGACCTTAACCTAGGCCCTGAATCACGGTGGCTACCGCGTCAAATACAGAGTTGTCTGACGCAGCTGACTGTTATCACGACCCGACCGGACTGACGTCACGATGAACTGTGTCTGTGCTATGGCGTACCTGATTTGTTGCCAGTATCAAGCCCGTCCTCCTGCCGACGGGTCCTAACCGCATAAGGTTCAGCCGACACTGTTTGTGTCTGTAACGTTACGGTTTGCGCGCTGCTCCTCTTCACTTGGTCCTGGGTTCGAATTCCTGATTCGGACGCGTATTGGTGCCAGCACTCCATTGTTTCATCGCTCAGATCACAGCACTTTTTATCGCAACACTAACACTAGCACTTATGAAGCTGCATACGTGTCTGTGTTCACATCACGTGTCATTAGACACACAATATTCAGCAGTGACTTTACATGTGCACGGATCTAAGCCAAAAACATGTTTTAAAGCTACATTTGAAGATAAAAAATAGAAAGTGTTTTATAAATTCGTTTTATAAGAATTTTGCCACTAACCGCACAAACACTCCAGACTACACACTTTTATTCGGTGCACAAACACCCGCGAAAATAAACAAGACCGAAAAGTCGAGATTAACGAAACTGACCTGCTGGCTGGCTGCTGGCTGCGCTTGTGAGGTCTTAACGGTTTCTGACAGCAACGGGCTTATAGATATGTGAACACTTATCGAAATGTTCTGTGAACGGTGTGAGAATAGTGAGTGCAGCTACTGCCGGCGGCTGCAGTGAGGTAATTGTGTACGTTAACCAGAAACTGAGCAGAACCAACTTACATGGTGCGGCCATGTTCAAAGAATGGCAGAAGGAAGATTAGCCAAAATAGCATTGAAGTGGATGCCTAAACAAAAGAGAGCACGAGGAAGACCGAAGAAAAACCGGGTGGAAGGTATAAGGAAGGCCATGAACGAAAGAAACCTAAATGAAGGCCAGTGGGAAGATAGGAAGCGGTGGAGTCTAGGTGTCGGACAGCGTAGAACAACGTTTTGAAACCGACATACATACATAAACACATACATACATACACACACGCACACACACACACACACATACACACCTACCAGTAACTGTTAGAGGTTATTAACTGACCTTACTATAAAATCGTTATAAATAATTTTGATGAATTGATTACAAACAGAAATAAGGCACGGACCATATGTGAGGGTCTGTCAGGGTTGATAATTTAAGGACTCAAGTAAGCCTGAATTTTATATGAAGACTCAGTCCGTACCGCGCAGTAAACACACTCCGTCTCTGTTATACAAACCAGTCAGTTAATGCTGTATAGGGAAATAATCGCTGTGTGTTCTGAGATCCACACAAAACACATAAATACACTGTGTGGGCAGAACGTGGAATTGCTGAATGTTAAACTGGGTGGTTTATAAAGCAATCAGTTAATTATCACCAGTCACAAATAATTTACTCACAGAAAAAAAAAGTTTAGGAAAAATTTCTTATCGCCAATAAATGGCAATAACTGGGTAAATAAATAAATAAATAATGAAGCGTCTGAAAACGTCGTTAAATGCGGACTAAAGCGCCGATTGTTGCGACGGGTTAAACATGTTCCTCGATCGCGAAACAAAACATGTCTACAGTATTTTGAGGGGAAGAGGTGTTCCAACAACAGTAGATGTTTAAATGTGTGCGAATATTGCAATGGGAATATACTGCGACAGCACGATGTATGATTAACTCGCAAGAGACATTTAATTGCCGACTGGGATTTAGAAATTTTGATATATTTTATTACAGGTTGTTAAGGCTTAGAGAATTTAGATATGTCCTCCCAGAAAGTGGACGCCAACTCTCTCTACGCTGCTCTTATAACCTTTCGCACTTTCAGAGAGTTCCAGCATGCAGTAACTGTGCCATAAAACAGAAACGTATCGTAAAGTTTGCAGACATAACTAACTCTCATGGCAAGCATAGGATGGTGAATGCTTCAGGTCTCTAAAACAGCAGAGAACCTCATAATAGTCTTCCTTCAACTAAGGCCATTACGATTACGTAATTATGGAATGTATGGGGCCAATTGCACGCCAGGGGCAACCGTTTAGAGCAGGCAAAAATTTGTTTAGGAAAACTAGTGGCCAACGACACTGGAAACTGTGGATTGACTTTTGGTAAGCAGATTGCGAGAAAAATAAATTGGATTAAGCCGGTTCATAATTGAGATAAATGACACATTTCATGATGCTGATATTTCGGAAAGCTATTGCCTATCTAATAACAACTGGCTATCCTGTGAAGTCTGGGCACGAGAATTGGTTTAGCTGTGCACTGGAATGAGATGGGAAATGAACGTAGAAGGCAGAGGCAGTAGTGGCCTGCAGTTTGAGTACTTATATGGACAGATGGAGACATACAGCTGTATGGTAACATAAGCACGTGGGATAAACCAGTCCATACGGACTGTGTTGAGAAATACTGGGAAAGAAAGATGCACACAAAAATACGAGATTCGACCGTGTGTTAAAGGGAAAGTGGAGTTAGTAAGTGTTGCACTGATGTGTTTTAGAAAGATCACCGAAGAAAACCACGATAAACATCAGAAGAGCCGAGACAATTTGATATGAATATTACAATGAAGTTTAATTTTCCAAAATGTTACCGTACGAAACCAAGGCAAACATTAGGACAGTTGAGACGGAAGTGATCTAAGAATCCAATAGAGTTAAATTACAGAAAGTGTTACTGAATAAAACCAGAACAAAGGCCAACATAGCTAAGGCAAAGCGATGCGGATGGCCCAAAAACGTGTTTGCTTGAAAAGTGGTACTGAAGAAAAAAAAGCAAAACACGACAGCGTTTCTGAAACAAGTTGTGTGAATATTCCAATGAGGACCTTATTTTCTAAACGTTACTGAAGAAAACCACGAAACACATCGGGAGAACTCAGAAGGTCTCATTAGCAAGGTGTGTGCTACGAACTCCTCAATTGACACACTACCTGCCAACCGGTTTTGACAGCCATCCTGCAGCCACGGCTCAATACCAACACGCTGCGATAACACTACGCAGTCGTCAGCTCCTGAAGATGGGCACATGGTTGCCCGAAACATGTTGAGCTACTTGTAAAGGGGGAAAATAAAGGATTACACAAAGTGACATCTAGTTGGTTTCTTATCCACACCGAATTACGATGCACGGTCAACCACACATCATATGATTATATAACCTATCCATCCCTCATGCTAGATCATTTGTGCTCGACCACTCAACAGTTCCCCACTTTTATTTACTCCAGTAGCTACAGAATATTACCCACACTTATCAAATCGGCTGCATTGTGACATATGAGTAATAATTTGTATGTGATTCAATCGTATAAAACAAACCAAATTTATGTGTTGATTGTCAGTGGCGTTCCTTTAGATGTGACTGCTGTCACTAGGTTTTCATCACAACTCCATTCCATTTACTTAATATTTACCACACTTACTAGCACAGTGGTTAAGGTGCTGTGCTACAAATCGGAAGGTCGCTGGTTCGATCCTAGCTAGTGTCAGTGGATTTTTCACTGACATAACATCCTTCCGATCGCACTATGGCCCTGGGGTCGACTCAGCCTCTAGCTGAAATGAGTACCAGGAGTATTTCCTGGGGGTAAAGGCGGCCGGTGCGTAAGGCTGACAACCTACCACCATCCAGTGCCGTTGTTACGAAATCTGGGACCCTTAACTTCGTGGAAACCTCTGGGCCTGTCCAAGCCTGTAATGGGACTGCTTTACCTTTACATTATAATAATTTATTCTGAACACATGTGTTATATTTTATTACATATAATTCATTAAATAAATTATTCCTATCCACAATGTATCCTGCCCCTCCTCCTCTAAACCACACAATTCCTTTTCGTTTGATTGTCCTTTTTATACCAATGTTGTTGTTAGCACAAAAACGTGTCAAATTTTACAGTTCTGCATGTTGGCACAACTGGTTATTTCCTTATACGCGATTTCTTTGCCTATCTTCAACTACTTACCTTTCGAAAAATGTTTGCCTCCCCGTTTGTCTCTCTTCCCGTTTCAACAGTTTGTGTATTTTATTTCCATCTCTTTCATACAGGGTCACATTTCATTCACACAGGGTCACATTCCTTTTCCTGTGCGTCTCTTCATAGCCTTTACTTTCCAGATTCCCAATATAAAGCCTCTTCTCTCTCGTCTATATTAAATTAACGTACATACATTCAGCTCCTTCCCCTACTGTTTCATCCTATTTCAAATTAAAACTAAACATATCCCTTCTCTCGTTCTCTACATACTCTCCTGTGTTTGTACATTATTACACCCAGTTCCCAGTACTCTTCATGTAACATTTATGTCCTCCTCCTCAATGTCCGTTCAAGTGTATCCCAACCCAGTTTTGTACAGATCATCATTACAATTCCTGCCAAACTTTACCTGTTTGACATTACCTGTCTGCCCCTCATAGCAAATGTTACAAATTCATCTTCTTCTATCATCAAATTTCTGTACCAGAACCTTACGATATTTCAAATCATCTTTCCTCTCCTACATTTCCCACTAAGTCTCCTTCTTGCTTCTCTGCTCTACCGTTGGCCAATTATTTCTGGTACTGTCGCTACGTTTTCTGGCTTATTTTTCGTACACTGTTTTTGAAAATAACTGAACATATTCCAGTTTCCAATATATGTCAAGCATTTCTTGATTTTAGTATTTTCCTAGTGGCATTGCACAATTTTTCCGTTTCGTTCTGATTCACTCTACGATTTAATTTTTCTTCCTCTACTTTTGCAATAAGCGAGGCTAAAGCTGTCCCTGCCCACACCGTGAAGGCATATAGGGTGAAGAGGACTGTAACATCACTCATTATTAACCTCGGCACCAGAAGCATCTATTGTGCTGTTACTCCTTTATGTTTCCTAGCAGACTGTCATGTCTCACCCTACTCTTCTAATATTCGTAGCACTTCTAATTCTAAAAATTATTTAACTCTCTCCCATAATTTTCTTTCCTTTCTACACTGGCCTTCAGACTAGTCTGTCTAACCGTTTCATTTGTATTACTTCACGCTAACCCTCATTACCACCAGATCTAGACATTTTGCTACTTCCATTTCAGTATTCTGTACAGTCATTTATATTTCTGAAGAACAAAGCCAACTACTGACCTCTTGTGATTGGTTAATAAAATCAGCCTCCATCACTATTCTCAACCTTAGTTTTCCTGTCTTCCCGCTCTCATGTCCCTTTGTTCTGTAGAGCATGGTTTTGCTCTGCGATCCTCGGAGTCTGTTTCATGTCACGAGACAAGATTGTAGGAATCACCAACGTCGTATTTGAGAGTCCCTGCAAATGTACCTCGACGCCCTACATTCCCTTACTGGGTCACTTTTCTTGTACTTTGTTGTTAGTGGCTTGATAGTTTATATTTTCAAAGTACTTTGTGATTTTGTTTGGAGAACTTATGAAGAATATCGGATCAGATCACCCGGGTTGTGACCGTGCGTCTTTGGTTAGTGGTTTCCGGTGTTTCGAATAATCGTGATTGTCTCACTGTTTAAGATTTAAAGAGAGTTTAGGGCTGCAGTATGACGACAGCACGCTCTTTCGAACCGCTGAGAATGACTAACTCAGTGGCACTGCGTCACTCTCCAGAAAAACCTAATTCCTATCGAATACCGCTGTGAGAACTTCAAATTTCACATTATTTTCTATCCACGATCCACAAACAGTTAGCGAATCGTGGACCACATGTTGATAAACGGTAATGCAAGTGAAGCCTGTTGCCTCTAAACACACAACGTAAAGTTCAATTTACGCCCAAATTAAACATTCCACTGTTTTGGAATTAAGAAACACGCAGAATTAAAGTTGCAAACAAAAAATTTTTATCCCGAATGACTGATATCAGTTGGCAATGGATGCATGTGGATGCAGAGATATGTTAAGTTGCCATGTGCCGGGCATGCAGGGGAATAAGAAGAGACCCACAACCAGAAGACGGAATTTTTAGTGTAGTTTGTTAGTGCAGTGGAATAGTGAGTGGTGACCTGTGCCAGCCACATGCATGTTGCCAACTTGGGGTTGTCACAAATCGTGACGCCTTTGCTCGGCAACACCAGTGTGATTCAAAACTGTTGGCGTAAAAACAGAGAGAGAGACACAAACAGACAGACAAACAGACAGACAGACCGCTCAGTAGGACTGCGGATATACCAACGGAATTTAACTTCATTTCTTGCAGAAGCAGTTACTTAAGAATTAAATATTATTTTTGTTGTATTGTTATCATCAGACACGGATTAAAAATTGGAAGATAACAACGTTATTGTATTGTAAGACTGTAAGCCACTACATAGAGCAAGCATTTAATACGTACGTTGAGACCCATTTTGGAAATATTTTTGTATATTATGACACTGGCGCCTGCTACAGTCGCAAACACTGGCCACTGTAAGACGTTCTCGTAATACTGGAGGGTATTAGAGAGGTGTTGCTGGAGACCCACATCTTCTGGTGTGTGACGCCGTGTCGCTAGGCATACGGCACTGAGTATTTTAAAATTTCAGTTGCCTCTATGTTCAAGGTTCAAGGACTCTTAAGTCTGCTTGACCCTTCAGGTTGAATGCTACTTGAGATTTCGAAACGTCGGGAATCGCGCACCCCAAAACACGGCGTCACGTGTCAGAACATTCGAACCCCCTTTCAAAAACAAACAATTCACGCGTGAAGACCCAAAATGTTGGGATTAATTTTGTAACATTTTCAACGCCAATCATAAATGCTTTAAACGCTTCGTACCTGCTGCGCATCAGTACAAATTGTTGGATGTCGCATCAACTACATGTCTGCCGTCGGATAGCATGCCATTCTGATCGGACTTTACGAAACATTGCTGCCTAAGCGGCTGTCAGCGGACATGACAACCGGAACAGTGTTCGGTCACTAACTGACAAATTAACTATGTAACTAACTAACAAATCAACAAAATAACTAATTAACCAGCTAATTTCATGGAACAAAGTATGTCTTGACGGAATATTTCTCTCATTCAGGCACGAAGTTACCCACTTTTATTAAATTCGAAGCTGCACTGCTGTATTCATTAATACCAGCCACTTGTCCCTATCCTGAGCCAGATAACTCCAATTAACGTCATTCCATCCTGTTTATTTAAGACCAATTTTTAACTCAGTTCTTCCATCTACACCTAGATCTTCAAAATAGTCTCCTTCCTATAATGTTCCCCACCAAAATCCTGTGTGCATTTCTCTTCTCCCTCATTCATGTCACATACCCAGCCCATCCCATCCTCCATCATTTGATCACCCAAATAATATTTGTTGAGAGTTTCAAATCATGAAGCTCCTAGTTACGAACTTTTCTCAATTACCCTCCAAGTTCCGCCACTATAGACCCAGGCTGTGCTCAGCACCCTGACCTTCCACAACCTCAGCGTATGCACTTCGCCTAACATCAAATCAGATTACTCAATTATTACACCAACTGCTGCACATATATATAATTTATAAAATTTACACATTAAAACATTAAAAACGCTCTGACATGTTTCGATCCTAAGACCATCATCAGGGAGCCACGTCGTCCTTGCTAAAGTCACACTATACAAAGTCACATTAATTTCGCTGTACCAGTTGGGTATTGTGGCAGCATGCCGATGCGAAGAGTGCCCTGCAGGACACTCTTTGCAACATAACATTACACAACACAGCATGCTGCCACAATACCCAACTGGTACAGCGAAATTAATATGACTTTTTTTAGTGTGACTTTAGCAAGGACGATATGACTCCCTGATGATGGTCTTAGGACCGAAACATGTCGGCGCAGTTTTAGTGTTTTAATGTGTAAATTTTATATAAGTGCATTAGTTGGTATAATAATTGAGTAACTCGACAACATGCACGGTGTAACAATGAAAATATCAAATCAGATATTTATTGCTGCAGTCATACTGTACTGCAGGCTGCGTCTCCTAACATCACGTTTTTACATCTTTTAGATTTTCTACCCAGTAAACGAAACCAGATAAAATATCAGTCGAAGCACAATTCATATTCTCTTTCATAAGTTTGGCTACAGGTTTCAGATTGAGATCGATCCACCATCAGGCCAGTATACAAAGCAAACAGCAGGCACAGCGTAACGACCTGTCAACATGCACTACTTCTGGGGGTCCCAACTTACAATTGCCATTACAGTCAATTGATATAGGAAAATGTTCTGAATTATTGTTAACTCTAGTAATGGACGTTTTCCTATTACAGTTTATTGCAATGATAAATGTGACGTGTGACCCCCCCACAAGGGCACACCGACAGTGCTGCATGTTGACAGGTCATTGCATGGTACTTGCTGTTTGCTTTGTATACTGGCCTGATGATGGATTGATCTCAATCTGAAACGTTTAGCGAAGCTTAAGAAAGAGAATATAAATTGTATTGCAGCTGATGTTTTGTCTGGTTTCGTTTCTAACACAACAGGGTGTGTTCCATTAGGGTTCATATGTAGCTCTACATAGAGCATTCTCAAACTTCCTGTATCCCAGACTGCCACCCATACTTACCAACATAAACAACCAAATTTGAAGGCTCAAACCAAATACCATTCCACATGTTGTAACGTTATCTTTCATTGCTTTATATTGTCCATGACTGTTAGCTATTGCCTTCGTTATCCTGTATTCTCTTCTATTAGTATTCTTAATAAAATTACATATTTGTCCAATAGTTGTAATATATCATCTACGCCATTCTAAAATTCCATAACTTACTTCACACTTCAATGTTACTGCGTAGAACCATGGAAATTAAAAACTATTCCCATCTACTTACAGCTAGAACTGACTGTGTTCTGAATATTAAAAGTTTATTTGCATAAAATAATTTGCCTTATTGTGACAGACCAGGTTTCACACCCATATAAAACAAAAAGAAACAAATTATAATTAAGAGGAATTTAATCCGGTCAGCCGTGACACTCTGCACACAACATTGGTCGCTTAACGAAAAAAGATCGGTCTGTCTGTTTACCAAAAAGCAGTCAATATAACAATATAACATTTCTGTCAACACAGTTGTACAGAAAATGTACCAGAATATCTGAATGTTCCAATTACATCATAACCAAATCGTCTGTTCAACATGTGACGCAATTAAAGTGTCTGAAGCACAAACACGACAGAAGGCAGAAAATACAAGCAGCATCGAGTGCAACATGTTTCTTTAGAACAACGATACTCAACGAAAGAAGCGTTGCACAGAGCCGTATAGAATTGGGCGAAAGAAATGACATGACAAACTACTTGGTAACGCGAGACTCGGAAACACGAGTCCGTTATGTAAGGTCAGTAACAACAGGTGGGCCTGCACCTGCGAAGTACGAACGCCTACGAAGATGCAAAGTGGAGGGGCGGCAGTGACGTCATTGTCTTCACATTGAAAATCTTAGAGTGGCAGGTGTTTAAAAATTATGACACTGTCATAGCTAGCAGGATATGTTGTGAGAGTTCGATTAAACTTACTGCATCCTTCTTCAGACAGTCTGAGGTGGTTGCTGAAGTAATGTAAATGAATCTATTTTATATGGAGGTTTGAAGTAGCAATGGCCAATTATAGCTGCAGAAGAGGGGATAGGTCTTTACGGAGACAAATTAATTGAGAGGCTTCCAAGGATACGGAATTGGTTATGGAAATAAATTGATAATAGTGGGTTATACTGGCGCATGGGATTGGAGGTGCCCGTGAACGTGGAGATCACTCTTATGTATTTTAACGGCAGCAGAGTAGCAGACAAGAAACATGTCAAAGCAGCAACTCAATATTTCCCAACTTCAAGGGCAAATAGGCTATTAATACTTTCTTATCTCCCATACTATGCATGCAGTACATTTATATATGTGCTGCGTCTTACAGACTACGTCACTGCCTCTATTAACTGGCATCTGGCATTTCAACTCTGTTCTGGTCCACTTGTTTAAATTACAAATTCTTACACACTTGCAAGCTGAAGGTAAAACGATTGTTTATTGGTACTGTTCCAGATAGTCGTGTCACAAGATTCTAAATTTGGGGTATTTAGGTTAAATATTCGGTTACGTAAGGATGTTTCGTCTACTGCGAATTTCTGCAACGTCTGAAAGACGGAATCCCGAGTAAAGAATCAGTGCTAATCTGCTATGAAACGTTATCCTACTGAATATAAAGGAAATCACTAATTTAATTCGTGCTAACAGAACTTGGACGTTTTGTCAATGCTACTTGTGTTTTATGAGGGCCGTGACAAATGTGGGTGGCGGGCGATAGATGAACAGTTTCACGGTCAGCTGTCGAAGGCAACCAAGCAATATGACACGTATTGCGTTTTACTTGCTCTTTATGCTGAAGGTTGTGTAATTTTCTGTGTAAATCTGCCCACCGGAGGCAGTTCTCCATTACACTACCACAACACACGGAGCTGACTGTTGGAGTCAATCGCGTATGAATACATTAAAGGAGTTACTAATGTCGATTCGTTGCAAAATAAAATGACAACGAACTTTTTGCACTAATTTTTAATGTTTATTTGCGTGTATATCGGTTACGATGACGAATTAATTCTGAAGAACTACACATTTGGCTCAAAAATTGTACTCACAAACTGCAGCTAATCTGCGACCTCGACAACGAAAATGCCGCTAGATATTATTAAATTCTAAACTTCTAAAAACGTAAAAATAATATTTCACGTCAAGTCGAGTTTGTTTTGCGACTGTATCAAACGTAAATGAATTAACGTATTATCATATATACTTGCAAAACAACCAGCAGCTGCAGCTCACTATGGCGGACAGGGACCTACCCCTTATCAACAGCATGCAGAACGGTACCAGTCTAGTACACGTCACGTCCACCCTCTCCGAAAGTCGCCACTGCTCTGCTCAGGAAAGACCGCGAAACAGCTTTAAGAAAGGTCAATGAACCTGAAGATATCGCACGTGTCAATGGACTGGCATGGCGGATTGCGAAAAATAGTCCATACCGGTTAATTACTTTTCAAACGCATCTTATAAGACGGACAGACATTTCAAAACGCCCATCACACTCTCCGCAATGGGGAAAAACACTTTTTATTTTATCTTTAGGTTACGTCTGTCTTCGGTAGAGAGGGGCAATGTCAAACATGGACTCCAATGGCGGATTGTGAAAAATAGTCCGTAACTATTAATTGCATCTCAAAATCAAATTATAAGATGGACAGATCTCAACACGTGCGTTACATCCCACGCAATGGGGGAGAAGAGTTTTTTGTACTTTTAGGCTATGTCTGTCTTTGTTACGGAGTGACGAAATTGTGTTCAGAATTGAGAACACTGTCTATAGTACGGGAGAATAAACATCTACAGTTCCTCAGCTGGTCAAGAAATTCCCCGCATTTTATGGAACCCGAAGGTTCATTGCCGCCTGTACAGCAGCCGCATATTGTGCCTATCATGAGCCAGACTGATCCAATTCACGCCCTCCCCTCCTCTTTCTTTAAGATCCATGTCAACATTTTCCTCCCTTCTACGCCTACTACTTCCCAGTTGTCTCTTTCCTTTCCATTTCCCTACCAAAGAGCTGTCTGCATTTCTCTCCCCCGTACAAGCCACCTGCCCCTCTTTACATATCACTCGGTAGAAGTTTACTCGCGATGACGTCAGTCGATGTGACGAAGTAGTTTACCCTTTGATCGAGACAAGTGCGGATGGAGAGGAGCGTTTGAGCTCTCCGGTAGAAAGGGGCATCTGGTGATCGGGGTATATCCCGCCGTGGAGGCAGGGGTTCAGTCTCAGAAAGTTTATACGGATTTGTTGTTAACTGTTTGGCACCGAAGAATGATTTTGTCTGAATTCTTACGCCTTCGTCTGCAGGAGTGAAAGTCCTGAATGTACGTCACAGCCACGGGTGGCGCAAAATTTGCGATTTCACTTCTTCGCTGTTATCTGATCAACCAACCAATCATCCAACCGACCAAGCGAACAACCGAATGAACGAACGAACGAACAAACAAACAAACTAACTAACTAACTAACGGACTGACCGACCGACCAACTGACTCACAAACAAACAAACAATCTAACTAACTAACTCATTCTCTCCCTCACTAACTAAATCCACGGAGCACAGTCCTTCATGAAAAGCTAACAGTACCTTAGTGAAGAATTTTCCCGCGCTTTGTGAAACCCGAAAGTTCATTACCGCATTCACAACAGACCGCCACCTGTCCCTACCCTGAGCCAGATCAATCCAGTCTATGCCTCCCCATCGCACTTCATAAAGACCCGCTGTATTATTACCCTCCCATCTACACCTGTGCTTTCCAAGTGATCCTTATCGTTGAGGTTTCTCCACCAAACTCTTGTATGCACCTATGTGTGCCGGCCGGTGTCTGACTGGGCAGGGGAAAAGCTGTATTGTGTGTGTGTGTGTGTGTGCTGTAATTCCTGCCAGATTTTGGGTTGTTTATGAGATCTTCATAGGTTTTATGGAAGAGACTGCGGATTGCTGCTACAGACCGGGCAAGGACTACTTCTAAGCTAAACAGTTTTTATCTTCCTCAAATTCCAGCAGAGAAAACATCAGTCTCATATAAATAAACACATAAATAAATAAATACGTAGTACATACATACATGCATACATAAACAAGCAATTAATATTTCTACATCTGATTAGTTCTGTCAGTAGGATTTATCAATAATTACTTGTCGGGACGAAAGGAACACAAAACCTCAAGACCGAATTTTGAAAGTTTGTAAGCCTCTTCGTCCAATCCAGCAGAACATCAGGTGCTCTGCTTCTTCACAGAACTGGCTCACTCGTGCTGCTGATTCACTTATGGAGGCAACGTGATAGCGCGCCCACACTTTATTCTTGATACTTTTTATTGCGTTAGCAGCCAAGTCGTAACGACGTTGAAGCACTGCAAATGAGCGCATCTGACGTAATCAGATTATCGTGGACGAGTGGCAGTTGTGATGGTGGACCGTGCAGTCTTGCTGTTCGGTGAGTCGGCTTGTTTAAAAGAAACGGCTTCGTTTGCAGCATCTGTGCAGACTTACTGACCAGAGGGTCACTACAGCGCTTTCTTACGAACACACAGGATGGTCTTGCTTCAAGACGGCGCCGTATTTCCTACATTAATCTGATATCTGTTTCAGATCGAACAGATCAAGTTACTTATGCTGTAAGGACATTAAATCTGAGCTCTTAAAAGAGACTGTAAGGACGTTCTGGCACTTTTCACCGATATGGTCTCACCTGTCCACAGTAAAACCAACCAGTTGCACCAATGCATCAAATTTATTTTATTTTGGAATGACGCTCCACATGTTTCGGACGGTCTTTCCGTCCATCATCAGCAGTTCAAGACTGTACATACAGCAAACAAACAGACAGCGGTCTGCTTGCTAGCAAGCAGACCGCTGTATCTGTTTGACAAATGCCTGTTGCTGTATGTACAGTCTTGAACTGCTGATGATTGACTGAAAGACCATCCGAAACATGTGGAGCGTCATTCCAAAATAAAATAAATTTGATACATTGGTGCATCTGGTTGGTTTTACTATAGAAATAATATTACGATGCACGGCCATATGAACGTCAAATGGTCTCACCTCTGTGCTATAAACACATGTTGTTCCCCACCACCTTTATAAGTGCAAGAGATTTTTTTGCTTAGCACACCACAAATCATTTCTTACTGAGACAAAGGGGTTGTAGTGTGAACTTCATGAAGAGAGGAAAGTGAACGCTATATACAGGTGAAGGAAAGCTGACAACCAGGAACTAACAGTAGCACAGTGGTGGACGGCTGCTGTCCGCGAAGGCTTTTGCGACGGTGCGTGCATCTCAGATTATAGGCGTCAGTGTTACGGTACAGGGTAAATATGAAACCAGTAAGAACCGAAAAGGAATGGCTAACGGCCTCTTCGAGGTATAATCCAGCCATTTGCTTGAGGGACAAATGTAAGAACAATATAACATCGATTTCACACAAATACACGCTGTCAACATCCCATCTATTGCACAATTGTATTTTATTCTGATAAGTAGCTCAGTCAGTGTAGTGACTGCACTACAGGCTGGATGACCCTGTATTCGTATCCCGGCAGAGTCGAGGAGATTGTGTCTTCTTCAAAGAGTTCAGACCGGCTCTGCGGCCAGCCACTCTCTAATTCAGTCAGCTCTGGAATTCTTTCCTGGAAGTAAAGCTGCCGGGGCGTGAGGTTGAATTTTCATTTCCTTCTATTGCCAAGATTAAGAATGAGTGCAGCTATACTTCCGCTCCCCATGTACGCCTTCATTGTGTTTGCACGGACGGCTGTACTTTTATCCTTACGTCCTACATGTTGGGGTCGCGATTAACCCTTATCCTGCTAACGTGGAGAATATGGTGAGCTCCTAATAATGCCAACAAATGACAGATGGGATTTATTTCCGCGTTTAAAGGGTTAATCATCATCAGCGGGCACTGACATGGGATGGGGGGAGGTTGACATACGTTTATTAGTAAAGGTAAAGAGTAGAGGTATAGCTCTACTCTGTCTTTAACCTCGGCACTTGATGGTAGCGGATGGTCAACGCCACACCTCTGCCGGTTTACCCCTAGCAAAAAGGACCGTACCCTCTGTTAGGAAGGCAGTAGTGGGGGGACCACAGTCGGTCTGGGCATGTACAGTAAAAACTTCGATCCCCGGACCTTCCAACCCGTAGAGAGCTGCTAAACCGACTGAGCTGTCGCGGCCCTGATATATCTGTATGATTATGGAAATGAAGTGCGTTGCGTGTATTAAGTTGAAGTTGCAGAGCAGGCCGCACCTGTGTAATGCGGACAAGCGACAATACAGTGACTGCGCACCGCCAAACCATCGGACATCCTGAAAGTAAAGAGATCCTTAGTAACGTTAGTATCCTACGTCACGGAGTGTGCCTCTGCAGATTGGTTTGATCTTCAAAGGGGTTTCCACATCGTCCTTGTTTACAGAAGTATATAAGTTCAGGAAGAAATCTCGCAACTTCCATTGCACTTTCCGTATTTTTAGCTCATTTAACGATGACGTAACTGATTCAAATTGCATAACGCCGAATGATAGGGCCAAAGTGAATAATGAACTAACAGGGGTGTGGAAGGAGACGGTATTGGCCTAATTTTAACAACGACAAGGGCACTTAAGTTAGGCGGTGTAAATGTCCAGGCTCGAACCGCGCGTCTTCGTTATAGGGGTCAGGTTGGCTACTGTCTTAGGTGTTGCAAGTGGCAGACGTACGTGTTTTTTAATGTGTTAAGGCCATTAGACTGTTCAAGTGGCAATTTTCCTTCACCAAGACTCAGTAACCCGTGTGGATACTCACCTTCCAATTGAACCGGCTTGTTGATGGTGAGTTTGAGGTTCGGAGGAGAACTGTCCTTCCCCACAGCACTCAAATACAACTCAGTGTTGCTGTATTATTTGTAAATATGGACGATATTGCATTCACTGTCCTGTCCTTCAGTGCTCTTCTCTACCTGTTTCTCTTTTTATCTTTCTTTACAGGACTCCTTCACGCCCAGTCTGGAGGGGGTGCTGCTCGACTGAAGCTCACTCGAAATGTGACAGCCAGTTCGAATCCTCCCTCCAACATGCAACAACAAACTTTCACATGGCCCAACAAAAGTAAGTGCCTCGTGGTTTTATATTTAACTCTCTTTACTTTCCCGAACCCGTCTGTTCTGTACCTACAAGACATGATCCAGGGTTCGAATGCAGGCGCAGAAGACAGATATTCTTTTCTCTGAAAAGTCCGGATCCATTATGGGGCCCACCCACCTCTTATTCGAAGTGTCTCGGAGCCATTTTCCGGGGGGTTTTTGCGACCGCCACGCGAAGCTGACCACTCAACTCAATCTACTGTCAAGGTTAAGAATCAATGGAGCTATATTTCTACTTCCTGTATATGTCGTCAGGGCCTGGATACAGAAAGCTTTACTTTTTACAGAGAATACTGCAAGGAAAAAGATTTCCCGGCGCCAAATGCATAGGCAGGTGGAGAAACAAGTGTTGGTGCAGCAGGAGAGTGCCACTGTATGGGAAATAAACAGATCTGCTCCTTTTAGTATGTTTCATTTGCCGTGCATAAATATGATCCAAAATATATAAACAGCCAACAAAATACACTTCAGTATTTATGACTTATTTTATTCCCAAAATTCTCACCAACATGTTTCGGCCTACATTCCTGCCATCCTCAGGGTGAAGCCCTTATATAATAACACCACGACACCGTCAACACATCACCTACACGCCCAATTACAATAACACCACACCGTCGACACATCACCTACACGCCCAATTACAATAACACCACGCCGTCAACACATCACCTCCTTCGCCCAAATACAATAACACCACACCGTCAACACATCACCTACACGCCCAATTACAATAACACAACACCGTCAACACATCACATACACTCCCAATTACAAGAACACCACACCGTCAACACATCACCTACACGCCCAATTACAATAACACCACACCGTCGAAACATCACCTACACGCCCAATTACAAGAACACCACACCGTCAATACATCACCTACACGCCCAATTACAAGAACACCACACCGTCAACACATCACCTACACGCCCAATTACAATAAAACCACACCGTCAACACATCACCTCCTTCGCCCAATTACAAGAACACCACACCGTCAATACATCACCTACACGCCCAATTACAAGAACACCACACCGTCAACACATCACCTACACGCCCAATTACAAGAACACCACACCGTCGACACATCACCTACACGCCCAATTACAACTCACCACATCACTCTATAATAATAATAATATTTATTTAACTGCAATTGGGTTTTCACCCGGTGGCAGTCGTTTTTAACACATATACAAGAACTTGAAGCTGTACTACTAAATTTACATCGGGAGGGATACATGAGA
>Ga0131853_10008493_pt1 | contig 18731 bp, 37 predicted proteins | sample TergutLab28metaG_FD_92764 | JGI IMG/M metagenome (GOLD analysis project Ga0131853, IMG submission 92764) | Labiotermes labralis P1 segment gut microbial communities from Petit-Saut dam, French Guiana - Lab288 P1 (version 2) (version 2) | ecosystem: Host-associated > Arthropoda: Insects >...
ACACATACAACAAACACACCACACACGCCACACAAAACACAGAGCCCGCAACACCACAACACACAACACACACCACACACATACAACAAATCACGCATCAAATCACAAAAAACAAAAACACAAAACCCAAAAGTGAACGACACAGGAAATACCACACTCACAACAAAAATCCACACACAAAACACAAAAATCAACCCCACAGACAACACGCACAAACAACAAACACCACACACAACAAAAAAACACAACACAAAACGAACAAAGAAAATTAACACAAACAAACAACACAACCACTACACACACGCCACAAACCCTCACACTCTCACGACACATACCACAACACACAAACACGCACCAGACAAACCACACAAAACAAAATGGCGCAAATTTCAAACCATAAACACAAACACACACAAACCACAGGTAAATTCCACAAAAAACACGAAACAAAAAAAGTCACACATACACACCAAACACAAACAAAAAACATAACAAACTTACAAACACAAGTCACACAACAATACACATACCTTAAACACCACACAGTACACACACATAACGCAAACACACCACAAAACAACTCATAATTTCGCACACAGTCACAGCTCTCACACGTCATATAAAACACAACCAAACACAACACACTCACTCAATAAACATAAAACACACACAACATACACCATATTCATTAATCACACCAAAAGCGTAATACGCACAAAAAAGGCAAAATACACAAATCAAACCACACACAAAACTCACGATACAATCACGAAAACACGCAAACCAAACAACACAAACCATACACACAAAACAATCAGGAAACCGACACACAACACACAAAAAACACAAACAGCACAAAAACAACACACACCATAGAAACACAACACACAGAACATAACACCAAAAAACCCACGCATTCACAATCAACAACACAAAACAATCGCCACATTCACAACAAACGCAACAAAACTATCATGTAATACACCACACACAATCCGCACTCAAAACACACACAACACACATCACAGGCACCACAAACACACGCACAAACACATAAAACTTATATCAAAACAGAAAATCACAAAATTTTCACAGACAACACACACATCACATACACCAAAACACACAGGCGACACATTCAACACAAACCCACCAGGCACCAAACACAAACACCACACACACACACACACACACCACAATCACAACATATGCAAAACACACACACGACACAAACAACACCTACAGAATTTCACAACAAACACCTACTACAAATACAACAAATACCGCACACACCACACCTAATACACATATCACACACACCACCCTCACCAAAACACAAAGCAAACCACCAAAACACAAACACACATATACTAACACCTTAATCCAGCCACATCAACCACATACAAACACAAAACACACACTGACCACAAACTCGTAAATAATTTAAAACACAACACACCAAGCACACAAACTGTACACATTTAAAAACACACAAAAACAACACGCGCACACCACAACAACAAATAATCACACAAACACACAACTACATACAACACACAAAATTACACATACAACAAACCCACACACCAAACACGCAACTCACACACACAACAGAAACAAACATACAGAAAAAATTACAACAAAAATAACACATAACACACAACACGTAACAACACAGAACAAACACAGAATAAAACATTAATCAAACAACACAAAAGCAGACCATACACACAATAAACGAATTAATTACACTCCCCACAAACACACACAAATAAAATTCATATTCAAAATACACACCAAACAAACACCACAAAAACCGAAAAATCATCTAACAGACACATAGGCCACTCTCAACACACACCACAAACAACATACACAATACACAAAATCAACACACAATAAATACCACAACACAACACGCATACAGACACCGTGATACACACATAACACAATACACACACAACAGACACACAAATACACACACAACAGTACACACAACAAACACGCCAAATTACATCACAAACTCACAACACACCACGCACGCAACACAAAACATCACACACACACACACAAAACACACACAACACCACCACATTCACATAAAACACACAAACAAAACTCACACAATCAAAATTCATAACACATACACACAACAAAAATCCCACACTCACAACATAATATCACACCACACCACAAACACACAGCATTCATATACAAAATACAAACAACACAAACATCATAAACAACAAAAACTTACACCAAAACACACACACATCAAACACACAACACATAAATAAACACACATCAGACGAAACACAGACACAAACAAAACACACGTCACACACCACACCAAACAACACACCACACTACACCACACACACCACATAAAAAATACATAAACCAAACAACACACCACAAACTCTCCACAAAGAGACAGCCTACAACACACTCATAACCCACATACACAAGGAGACACACCGTACCAAATACACCACACCACACACACCAAACATACAACCAAAAAACCCATCTCACCACAAGCAAAAGAGACACAAACCACACCAAAAAAACACACACACACACACAAACACCTCAAACAAACCAAACACAAGAAAAACACACACCAAACAACACAAAGACACCACATAAAACCTAAATAACACAAACAACCCATACATACAACACAAACACACCACACAAAGGCAACACACACCCAGACGCAACACAAACACACACCAAACACAACACATATAACACAACAAACACCACACCTCTTATATCATAAACATACACACACAAACTTATACAATACACACGCAAACCACATACAACATATCACAAAGACACAAAATCAAAACACCGCAAAAATTAACAGAACACAACACAAAACTTATAACACAAACACTCAAACACACACACACACACAAACTCCACAACCAACTTTTACACCACACACGGAACAAACACAACACACACAAAAAAATTCCACCCTGCCCTAAAAAGAAACCACACACAAAATTCCAAAAACACACTCACACAAATACACATCACACACTCTTCAGAGACTCTACGTCCATCAACCACACAGTCAGCACACAAGCACGAACCACAATCTCCATACACACACAACACAGACCATACACGAACACACAGTACACACCTTGCACTGACCACAAAAACAACTACACACAACACCTAAACACCATATATATAACACAAACACCAAAAACACAAATCACCACACACACACACACACCATACACACCAAAAGGCACACATCAGACAAACACCACACCTATAATACAACACTCTCTTTTATTCACACGCTACATAGAATCCAAAAGCAACATATAAAACATAACCACCCAATACACACACATAACTCAAAAACAACCACACAACAAACCACACACACACAAACACTACCTACAACACTCAGGACAAGCACAACAATCACACACACCACACACACCGCATAGACCACACAAATAAACCAAACTCTACATGAGCACACTCACGAAACCCACAAAATATCACACACGCACATACACACACACACACGCACCACAACACGCAAACGCTACACCACACAAATAACACAAAAGCACACACGCACTCTTCACAGTCACACTACACACAACACACCAAACACCCACACCACACACACAACACACAAACAACATACACCGCACACTCAAGAGAAAAATATACAGATATTACACACATACACCACACATGAAACAGCAATTTCACACGAACACGCCACACACAAACGACATATAACACGCACAGCTCACAGAAAACACAAAAACGCACCACAAACACCAAAATCTCCAAACACGCAAAACACACAAATCACACAAACCACATAATACCAACACAAAAAACACACACAACAAATACACACAACACAGCCCACACAACCATCACACACAACACAAAACAAACACCACACTCACCTTTCAAATAATAACACATACCACATACTAAATCACAAAAATTGCACTCACATACACCACAAACTCCACACAACTCACACCACAAACACAGCAAACAGACACCACACACAACATAGATACAGCACAATTACACACCACACACAAACACACAAAACACTTAAAATTAAACCAAACAACATAGAAAAATATCACACACGCACAAACCACATCACAAACAAAAAAACACACATTCAAACCACACACACTACACCACACAACACAGATACATAACACACACAACACAAGCACACACTAAAAACAAACCACACCACACACTCACACACAATATTCACACAACATACCTAACACACATTAAAATAATCACCACACACACACAATAAATACCACTGACACACAACAACATACACACCACATTATAAAAACCAAACTCACAAACAACACTACAAACTCAAGAAAACCGCACACAAACCAATCCCAGGAAAACCATATCAATCAAACACCACACACACTCACAGCTCACACACATCACATACCCACACCACACCCACATGAAGCATCTCACAAACACATACACATACACATCACACCCCACACAAACACACAAAACACAAACAGCACAAACACACCACAAGACACAATACACAATATTCACCACACACACCCACACAAAATACACAAAAACCACACAAAATAAACATTCCACACAACACGCCCCACACACCCACTCCACAAACACGGATCTCACACACACAACAAACACATCACGCAAAACACACCATATATACGCAGCACAATCTTCACAAAACACATACACAAACCCCACATACAGAGCACAACACACGGACTACACCACACCCACAAATTCTACACACACAAAATACACACCATAGAAAAGCCACACACCACACAAGCAAACATAATACACACAACAGACCACACACCACACAAACACAACAATCACCACAGAACACACACAAATTTCACGCCAAACACACAAAAATCACACACAACCCACACACCTACGAACAAGAAAACACACACACCACACCACACACACACACACAAAACACACTCAACTGGCACGCACACAACCAACGCAACACCAAACGCAAGGCAACCACAAAAACACAACACGCACACACGTCAGACACGCACCTAAACACCGCAAATCACACACAAACCAACACAAACAACACATACACCACAAACACAAAACACACTCCCCACAGGCACTACACATACTATTTACACGCCACACCACACGTCACAAACTCACCACACACCATACACAAACGCACACACCACACAATCGCACTACACATCCACACACACAACTAAAAACACACACACACACACACCACACACACACACACACATCGGAAACATCACACCCCACACAATCACACTCACCACACACAAACACATACACCCCAACCAAACAGCAAACACACACACACATTAAACACCATCCACACCCACACACACACACACACACACACACACACCACACACAAACACACACATACACACACACACACATCCACACAGACACAAACACACCCACCACACCATATACACCACAGACACACACATAAAAAACCTCACAAACACACACCACACACGCGCCTCACTCTAACACAAAGGCCATACACACACACACACACACATACCTCACACACTCACCAACACCCACACAAAAAAGAAACACACCACACACAACACAGACACACACACACCGCACACCACACACTATCACACCACACACACAACTGTACACAACACAAACGCACGTACCACACACAAACACGAAACACAAAAAACAACACGCAAACACCACACATACTCATACACCACACACATTCCACACGCACACTCACCACACACAAACTCACACACACACACACACCATACAATCCACATTCACTATCCAAACACACGCTCCGCACGCACAAACACACAACCACAACACACATACACCCAAACACACACGCACAAACACACAGTCCATACCACACACACATAAACCACACACAAGCACACACAACACACACAAACACCCACACACACACACACTACACACAAACAAACAAGCACACCACACACACACACCTCACACACACTCACTCCAGGCACACACAAAATTCCACACAACACACAAACACACACACCACACTCACACCACACACAAACACACACACACACACACGACACACACACCACCCCACCACTCACACACCACACACACACACACACAAAACACACAAACTAAACACGCATACTCCTCACCACACACAGACACACACACAAACACACACACACACACACACACACCTAAACTTGAGTTACTTATGCAGGCACATTTGTCAACATTTTACCATAAAACACAATGCTATATAAATGTGTGTCTTTTAATAATCATAACTTTATCTGAACCATCTGTGAACTAGCTGACGTTATTTTATTGACATCGAAATATATCGTTGTAATTTTAATATTAAGTTTATTTTATGTATTTTTCGTACTTTTTTATGTTAATAAACATTCAGAGACCTAAAATTTCTTTTTATAAAACTGCGGTAGAATTTTTTACACACACTGAAACGTATTGTATCACATCACACACATCCACGACACACTTTTTAATAGAATTATTTCAAAATTCTTAGATGGAAATGTGGACCGTACTGTAAATTTCTTCTCAGCCGTGCACTTCCCAGCAGTGGAAAGCATTTCCCAATAACCATAGGTCTTCTTCAAGATATTTCTTGATTTATCTATGGATCAAAGGAAAACAACAAACAAATTGATGGAGGGCATGGTGCGAAGGTAAATTGCTATGAAATTCATAAAATCATTTCAAGATTGTATGTAAATTTTGTATGAATGCAAAAATCAAAGTATTCCACAACAATTTGCAACATCCAGAATGAAAGGTACAAGGAAAAGCGAAACTTTTATTATTGTGTTATTGCAACATATTTCTATTTTATATAATCATTTTCAGGCACTTCTAAAATAAATACCCTTAATTAGCAATGTTTAGGATGCGTTATGGGATCCCAAACGCTTACATTCTTGAAGCTTTTGGGTTCCCAAAATACATCGTTGTATATTTTTATATGTGTTACACACTTTGGGATGGCAAACATTACATTTTAATTAGAAAAGAGAACGACCGCCTGAAAGATGGAGAGACGAAGTTGAGTATATTGGGAATAAAAAATTAGGGGTATGAATGTCCAGAGACAGTGGGAAGTGTAGGAAGATTTTATTGTTTGACAAAATCCACAACGTGATGCTGTGCTTTAAAAGAAGAAGAATGATGTGTCAGAAAGTATATTGGAATTTGTTCCAGTCTTACAGTCACAGATACTCTCCATTATCTCCAATTAAAAAATACACGTATATTTCGCCGTGAACTAAGGAGGAAACACCGTCGGGTTTACAGAACTCGTGCACACAAATTCCTCTCAGATTTACTTTCCTATATCGCCTGGAAACCGTTCACACCTCTGCCAACTTTCATCGTCACGCCTAATTTTCCAAGCCCAGTTCAAACAACCCTTCACCAGTCTAGGTAGCAGAAATACCTTTGTTCTTGTATTTTACACTGTGATGGCCAGGATCAAATAGCGTCAGCCTGTACTGTCTGTGTTGTAGTTACTTGCATTCTTGCACACAACAGCGTTTGTTATTTATATTGTTCATATGAATTTACCCACAGTTCTTTATTAAATGTTTGAAAACATCCCTGGAGAGGCCCGGAGTTTAACAGGAGATTGATATTCTCATATTTGAAGACAATCGGCACATGACGACAATAAGATTATCAGCCTTTACCTTCCAGATATAAGATTAATAAATTTTATATTCTCATGAAACATTTGTGTCTATATACATATGGTCACAGATAGCAAAGATGTTTACTTTCTCAGAAAGCTGCAGTGCATTATTCTTCCCATTGATGAAGTCGTTATGTGAATCTTCAGATCATTCATTTTTGTCACGAACTTGGTCTGTTTGACGTTCTTCTAATACTGAATGGGAAGAATGGATTAAAATATCTCGTTTTTATCTATGAAGACTGATTAGAGGTTATATGGCGCAAACTTATCGAAGAGATCGAAGTCAACACTTTCACCCTAATTCCTATAATCTATTCCATGTTCCAAAATAGTATAAGTGATAAAACGCCAAATTTAAATTAAACCTCCGAAAGTGGTGAACCAATCTCTAACAATTTATTCTTTCCCCACACTAGAATCTGCGACATACAGGCGAATTTTGAAATTTCATCCTTTCCAAAATCACATTCTCCTCTCCATTATCAGTTTTCAGAATCTAACACCAATTTGCAGTTTCTCTGCTTCCTTAACAGTCTCTAGTATAAGTCACAGCGTAAAGCGGCAATTAGATGTCATGTAAAATTTCTCGAATTCATTTTTTACAACGTAGGACGAGGCAAAGATTTCGACACGGAAAGGGTCAGATGTCTGAACACAGCAAAGTCCTGCTGACGACAATTCACGTGAATGACTAAAGTGGGGCACGTTTTGTGTAAAACACTTGAGCTTAAAATGTCTTCCTATTTATAACGTACAATGAGCATAAAATTTAAATATATTACACTTCACGTAGGTACAGTATAGAATTCCTTTCAAAAGATAGTATGATAAAAACAGAAATTCCAGACGTGCAACAAAACCGCCGAACACAAAAAAGACCTCCTACGAGGTGTTCAGTAATTTGCAGCAGCCTAAATAGTGACCGATATATCTAAACTTAACCTGTGATGGAAAATAAACAACCTAATAAAAATGAGATTAAAGAATTTCAAACAAAGTATGTTGTCAGCCGGATTAAAAATTTCGTGAATAATGTTAACTGTAATTCTTCCTTCTTAAAAAAATTTTTTACTAATTTGTAGAAATATTTAAAACAATATTCCAAATATTTTCTTATTCGAGTCGGTCAAATTTCTGATTAATTTTTTGCCATATGTTATATCAGAGATATTCCTTTGTCATTGTGAAGCATCCATATGTGGCCGCCCCTTTGTTTACAGACTGTGAATGCAGCCATGAAGAAAACCTATGCAACAAAACCAATCACAAATAAACGGTCCTTAGTTGAATTATAAAGAGGATCAAATATCGACTGTCAGTATTGCTCTTTTGCTCGGCGGGATAATATTAACATTTCGAGTCATCGGGGTTTAATAAGGGGAAAAAGAGTGTGGAGGAAGAGTAAAAATATAAAATTGGGAAGAGAGTGTGGTGTAAGAGCTTTTCAGCGAGCATCAGTTTGATGGACGCGAATCAATAATTCAGGACGGAATTAGACACTGTAGGGAATTCGAGCGTCCTGCGGTATATAAAGAATATTTAGTGAATGATATATACGCGAGTGGAGAGTCATGAGGAGTAATCATGTGAAGAGTGCCTCGGATTTTACTTCCAGCAAGAGATAGGCTGTCGAAATGGCCCATGGGCGATCCCCTCCAGGGGTGTAGGCAGCACATTTAATCTAGCGAAACAACACGTGAACTAATATGCAGGCTCAACAGCCAATTCCAGTGACTACCAGGAGCACAATACTGTAAACATGACAAGTGGGGGTGGAAAGTACCGTTTATTAAAAATTACTTCCATCATAAAGAGGTCTATGAAATATTAAAGCCAGAGAAGAAGCTGCTGTTTGTTCTTCGGCAAAATTTATTTGTCAGTAATTACGAGAGACCGCTGACCACAGTCAATTAATGTTAAAAGTGCGGACTTCCAAAGTTTCGTACATTGTAATGTCTTCCGTAAGAAGAGCGTTATCAAAGGCGAGGCCCAGCAAACCAAAATCATAATATTCGTCCTGGAAATCCACATATTCCTCACACATAAACAAGACGGATAATCAACACCAAGGCAGATTACTTACAGATAGTTTCATTGGAGATCGGTAACGGCTACATATATATATATACAAAAATAAATACGTACGTACTCATACATACACAGACACATACATAACATATAAACACATTTATATTCATATATAAAATTATAATTCGTACAAGGCATACACACGTGCACACATATATATATATAAATTCTTACAAACATATATAACGCATACATAGCATACGTACATAAATGTACATACATATACATATATAACATACACACATAAAAATACATATATAACTACATAATTACGTGGACACGTAGGTACCTAACTACATACATACATACCCATATAAATAAATACATATATACATACATACATACATATAAACGTACATACGAGAATATGTACATACATATGCACATACGTATGTAAGTACGTACATACATACTTACACACATAAAAACATAATACATATATAATAATTAACCTACATTCATGCAAACACATATACATATTCATACATACAAATATACATATGTGTACATAATACGTATATACACGTACGTACATATACGTATATACTTACACACACACATACATAAATACTTACATACACTCATACATGCATACATACATATATACATACATACAGGCGTACATACATGCATTCATAATTACATACTTCCATATATACATATTTACAAACATATCTACATATATGCAGAATACACATGTACGAACTGCATGATATAGAGTAAATAGAACCAAAAGGAGAGCATCACTAAATATCTCTCATCACTAGACACAAAATATCCTCGCATGCAGGCAATATTTCCAATAAATAAGCAAAACACAGATTACTAGAATGGCACCAGCAAAGAACAACAGGAAGAAGATAACAAACAATCAACAAATAATGTTAAGATGTATGCAAATATATCTACAATATTCAAGAATGTTGATAGGCTAACGGCGAATTTTTGTAGTTGAATTTTCTCGCACATAGGCGTGACAGTGTTTCCACAACTCTTGTCCATGTTGAGATGATTCATTATTTACGAGGTAGTGACGTCACAGGCATTTAGGCTGTTGGAGAACTGTCTTTGTTCTAAGCTTGGAATGGTCGCGTCTTGCTATAGCTTGGCTTCAGTATTCCAGTGTCAGTGACATTGTGTGCCTGTGTAGCAGTCCATGGGGGATTAAACAGACAACAAGTTTAGTTATACTTGTGATACAACAAAGAGTTGTAGTTTTCAAGGCAACCACAAGGGTTATCATACCACAATCACATAAGTTATTGTGTTAATTAATTATGTTTTAGAAATCAGTGTTGAAGTCGTCGTAGGAATATCGATTGAAACACTTGTGTGCTAGACGCTCTTTATTTGCTGGAGGGCTACACAGGGTAGCTCCAAAAACAGTTACACATTTTACAGACCACAAAGGTCTTACATTAAAGTTTATAAGTTTTGTGTCCACGATTATATATAAAGATTGATTAAACACAATTTTCTACATAAAAGTGTGACAGCCAACGATGATACTGTGGTATTGTATAGATATATTTAATATTAAGGAATCTAATATTTTTTTTGAAGTTATGTAGTGTCGCGTCAATAAATTTCTTATTGAACCGGCTTCTTACATTGGAACTGATTGTTCAACCATACTTGTGTTCGAATCAGAGCTAACAAGTGTGCGACGGACAACTTAATGTATCTAATTAAACAAGAACACACAGACTTTGTATTCGCAAAATAACCATACATCCTTCAAAACGTATTATCACGAATTACAGGGAGTCAGAGGGCCTACATATCCACGGGAGACAGGAGTCGGGCAACCTTTATAATAACCAACGAAAATTATAAGCTGTACCTATTGATGAACTATGCGATCAAGTTAACCTATTCTTAGAACTGAAATAAAAGTACATAAATATTTTCGTAACATGTATGTGTCTTGAGATAAATAAAGAAATAGACACAAAGACAGCAAAGTTTGGCGAAATAATACAACTCAGCAAAGAGTCAGGTATCCTCATCGCCATGTACAGCAATATCAGATCGAATGTATGGCACGAAAATCAAACAACATTAAAAGGTAAAAACTTTCGAAGAAATCCCAAAAATTAGAGATCTAAATATTATGAAAGAAGAAAGCCACAGGACCACATTCCAGAGTGCAGAGGATGCAGCAACACAGGCTTAACGGTTATTAACGATCAAGTACTACAAATTATCCATGACTGGGAAATCAGTGAAGACGAAAGCTGTTCTGACCATAACATTATATAATTCAACTTTGGACGCGAAACTAAGCACGTAACTGAACACAACCACCACGGGGTTAGATGCATATTACAAGAAAATACCAAAAGACAATCGACCAAAATTTGATTGAACATATCGCAAAGAAATTTCAGATGGAAAGTACGGAATATGTAGCGAGTCTGGATAGCAAATTAGCAACACGTACTAAGGAAACAGGCGAGATAGAATGTATCGTAGAAAATCTTCAGGAAGCTATAAATCTCTCGTGCAATAAATCATTCAAAATTCTGGAGAATTTAATGTATACGATAACGCAAAAATCGGTCCCAAAGTGGACAGAGGAACTCACCATAAAAAAACTTAACGTCCTAAGAAGACTTTATCAGAGAACGAAAAATTATGAGCACTTAATAGAGCACCGTAAAAACAGACACAACGAGGAAAAACAACACACCAAACAATAATAAAAAAAGAAAAATTAAAATCGTGGAAATTGATACCGTGCCCAAACCCATGGAACGCAGTATACAAGCTAGCATCATATAAAACAAAGAGAAGCCAAAGGATGACAACCAAACAAAAACATGACAGCTCACTTACGTCGGATGTCAAAGAAACACTGAAGGTGATGATCGACCACCTAAATCCAAATGACGAAGAAAGTGACGACATAGATTACCACAAAAAATTAGGACCCTAACTTCAGAACCCATCCAAACAGCATAGACATAACTACACCCTTGCAGAAATAAAAAATGCCATAGACGACCCAAACCAAAAAACAAAAACGCCAGGGGAAGATGGCATTACAGGAGAAATATATCACAGAATCTACAAACAATTCCCTTCATTTGTCTACATAATATACCAGTGTTTGAGGAAATGCTGTTTCCCGAAGAAGTGGGAAAATTTAAAATAATTCCCATCACAAAACCAGTCAAAAAAATTCAACGAATGTATCAAAATTCAGACCAATTAGTTTAATAAATTTGGCAGGAAAAGTTTTAAAAACAATACTCATAAACAGGATCACGCACCATGTTTAGAGTAACAACCTCCTGAATTGCAACCATTTCGGCTTCACCCCAAAGAAGAGAGCCCTAGGGACTGAATTAGCACCAAAGGAATATCTAGAAGAAGTAATAAGTCAAGGACACATTGCAATACGAGTAAGCCCCGATGTTAAAGGCGCATTCGATGCTGCTTGGTGTCCAAGTATATTAAAGACACTAAAAGAATTTAACTGCCCGAAAATTTATATAAAATTGCAAGGAGTTACTATAGTGAAAGGACAGCAGTCTTCACCACCAATAGTTTGCAAATGGAGAGAGAAGTGACTAAAGGTTGCCCACAAGTTTCCTGCTGTGGACCTGGATGCTGGAACATTCAATAAAAATCACTGCCCAATCTTGAATTTTGAAAGAGAACCAAAGAAATAGCCTAAGCTGACGACTTACTTAGAGCAGTAAAGGCGGAAACGGTAAATGAAGCAGAAAAATAGACAAAAATAGAGATAAGTAAAATAAGGAAATTGGCAAAAGACAACAAAATTACTTTTAATTAACAAAAAGTTATAGCTATGTTGGTTACAAGGAAGAAGAGAAGAGAAAAAATTTATCAGTATACATTAACAACAAACCTCTGGAACGGTTAGCAACATCACGTACTTGGGAATCATCTTGGAGAGCAAACTGAACCTTAGGTAGCACATCATGCACATGACAGGAAAGAGCAATAGGCTAATAAACGCATTAGCTTAATCAACAAAACTGAGCTAGGGATTATATCACGAAGCAATCAACACCAAATGCAAAGGAGCCATCTTCTCTCTCATGCTGTAAGGCGCGCCGAAAAGGATAGAGGCAATGGTAAGTAAATGCAACAAAATTTTATACAGCAGAGTTGAAGGAATCATTTATATTAAATTATCAGAAGCTTACCGAACAACTTCTAATGAAGCGCTATGCATTTTTACCGGAAAAACACCAATAGAAATAGAGGTAGAAGAACCTGCCATTTTACACTGAATCACAAGGGACAGACAGAACCTTAAATTGGATCATGAAGTTGAGCCGAATGATTGGACACATCCGGCAGACTCATTTAAAAGTAACGAGCAAAACGTAGGAAAACACACGATTCAAATATTCACAAATGGAAGCAAGAACGAACACGGTTTAGGATCGGGAACCGCCATATACATACAGAACAAATTAATACACCAAATGAAACACAAATTTCAGGACACATGCTCTAAAACTCAAGCAGAATAAATGGCAAAGCTTAAAGCACTACAGGAAATGGAGAAAATTAAAACAAACGAAAACGTTGCAAAAAAATAATAATACACACAGGTAACTGTATAATTATGGACCCCTTCAGAAACAAGAAAAATCGTAACCGTCTTATAGAAGAAATAAGTAAGAAGACAATCACACTGGAGAAAGTAAACTAGAACATAGTATTCACCTGGAGAAAGGCATACGGATGACACTATGGTAAAGAGCTTGCAGAAAAACTCGCTAAGGAGGCAAGGAGAAACCGTGACATTTGACAAAATAAATTACCAAAAGTGAAATAGAGCAACAAGAAAGATGAGAATGGCATGGAAAAGTGGCAAAAAAATGGGATCACATTAATAAAGTATATGAAATAAAGAATATTTCCCGAATATTAAGGACAGGCTGCAAAACGAAAATTGTCCTAACACGCAAATTCACGGCAATGACAAAAGCACACGTAGAGGAAATGTTATACCGACATAGTTTCAAGATTATAAAGCCCCGGAATGTACCTGCACTTACGGAAATCAAACAATTGAACATCTACTCTATCAACGCAACAAATAAAGAGTGAAAGAGAAACACAAAGGGGGTATATGACAAACGAAGACAACTAGCCAATAAAATAAACGAGTTAATTAAAAATATCTAAAAGAGTTTACCAATTTAACAAAATGTATTGACTACGAAAGCATTTAAAAGAACAATCAGTGCAGAAACAATAAATAAATTCGGAAAAAATAAATAATGTATATCTTAAAACTTGCAGTATTAAACAATGTACGGGAGTATGATATAAAAATTAAATTAAAAATAAGTATATACATAAAAACACATATATATGTACGTACAAACACACACAAATATATATATATATTTATACGTACATAACATACATTATTTTAAATACAAATATGTACATATATACATTCATACACACACACCTACATATATAAAAACAATATATACATTTACACATATATACCTACAATCATACATGCATACATACACACACATATATACAAATATATAAGTATAAACAAGCATTCAACATACATTCAAATGAAAAACATATACATACACACATACATACATACATACATATGTATATATATGTATGCATGAATGAATGCAACATATATACTTGCATAAATACGTACACAAATACATGCGTGCAACATAAATACATACATTCATTCTTACATACATACATACATACACACATAAATACACACATACCTACAATCATTCCTAAATAATACACAGAGACATGCATACGTAATAACATACATACCGTAATAAGTACATAAATATATACATACATAGATACTTACTTGCATTCATGCAACATACATAGGTACACATATTAATACATTCATTCATACATACACACATCCATAAATATAAAATTAGTTTATATTCATACGTACATATATAAACATAAAATTACGTGTACAAAGAAACAAATACACAGATAAACACATACGCACGTACATACATACACACATACATAGTACATGCATATGTACATACATATATACATGCAATCATACAAAGGTACAAACATGCATATATACATATATATAATACTTTCTTAGAAATATCCATACACACATATCTCCTTACGTATATACATAAATAAATACATGCATACATATATATATATACTTAGATACATACAATCATATATATATGTACATATAAACAAATATTCAAACATTCATCACTACAAACAAATGGAATGCAAGCTGATAAAAAAAAAACTATATGAGGCACAATAGAGACTTTACAAAATTCATCAGTGATATTCTTTCGAAAATAAAAGTTTGATTTCAAAAAAATATTAAATAAATACTACTGTAAATATACAAATAATATTTATGCGTAACTTGTGGTATTACCGCTGTAATGGAGCAAGCAATATACCATATAAAGAATACTCGCCTACATACTAACTTATATGCATATTTGCATGCAACCTACATAGATATATAGGTACATAAACACATGCACAATACATAAAAACAAAAATACATAAATACACACATACAAATACACATACAAACATAGATATATACTTACATACATATGTAAATACGTATATAAAATTTGCATGCCAGAAAGCATCAATCATACATACAACTATATACGTACATAAATACATGCTTGTAACATGCATAAATAACTGCATAGTTACATACAAACACAAAAACATATACATAAATGCATACATTCGTAAATACATTCATAAATAACTGTATGTACATATTCATAAATAAAAGTATAAATATGTAAATGTATGTATATTTGTATATGTTTATTTAAGAACATACGTGTATTTTTATATGTATGCATGTACATAGGAATGTATGTATCTACGTTTGTGTGTGTATGTAATGAATTTTGTGTGTATATAAATACCAATGTACCTATATGTAAGTATGAATGTATTTATGTTAGTGTGTATTTGTGGGTAAGTATGTAATTATATATATGGGTGTATGTATGTGCGTACATACACACAAATATACATACATATATACATAAGAACATACATGCATATATAACACATACATACGTTCATACCTACACTCATACGCTCGTACATACATAAAAACCTACATACATATATACACACGAACATTCTTACATGAATACATACATACTTACATATTACACAATAACATAAATACATACATACATATATCCATACATATATAATACATTTTACATACACATACAAATATTTGCATACATATACAAACAAGTACACATGTTTACGGTCGTACGAAAACACATAAATACGTACATACATACCATCATACATATATAAATTTATACATGTATATGTACATTCTTAAATATAGGTAAACTTACATATATACATACGTACATTCATACATACATACATACGAACATGCATATATATACACACACATACACACTTTCGTGAATACATAATATATAAATATATACATACATAATCACATATAAAGATACATATGAACATGCGTGCGTAAACAATAAGTATTCATACATCCTTTACTACATACATACATACAAATATATACATACACGTACCAAAATATGTACATGAATATGCACACAAATATATATATTTTCGCACAAACCCAAACACAAAGGAACTTACGTATGTACATTCTTAAATTCATAGCTACATACTTGCATATATATGAACCTGTGTACTTATACTTAACGTAAAAACTTTCGTACATAAACACATACTTACTTACGTACATTCATACAGACGTACAAACATTAATACGTACATACATCCATAAATAAACATATTATTACATACATACTTACGCACATAGATACGTAAATACATACTAATGTATTAAAATTCTTGTAATAATAAAACTTTTCGCACACATAAACACATACGCCTATTCATACGTGTATATATATATACATATATATATATTTATCAATACATGCGTACTTACACACACATATATTTACATACATGCATACTTACATACATATATATATACATGCATATATATATCCATACTTACGTCGTACATAAACAAATACATGCATAAGAAAATTCATACATTCGTACATACAAAAATACACTTATATATATATATATATGAATTTTTAATTACTTATATATATACATACGTACATAGGTACGAATATTCATACGTATGTTTAAAAATATATACGTTCTTAAATACACACTTAAAACATACATGCATTCATAAATACATACATACAAAAATACATACTTTCCAACATTCACACATACAAACACATATACATTAATATACACACATACATACATATATAAATACACAATTATAAATATATAGAGATAAGATCGTATATAAAATATACTTACATGTACCTACATACAGACGTACAAATCTACATTTATTCCTATGATCATGCATTCACATTCTACTCATACATAATTTCGTACATACATACATTCACACATAAACACAAACATTCATACATACATAACATACATATATATACTTACATTTATACACATATATAAATACATATTTGAAAAGTCATAAAAAACTTTATACTTATACATACATATTAATATTTACGTACATAGAACCCCACATACATAAATACATGCATTCATATATACATATATATTTATATATATGAAAATGCTAACATATACATAAACATATAAAGCTCGTAATACTTACATACAGGGTGTTTCACGACTTTAGGGCATAACTGCAGGAGGTGATTTCCTAGGTCTTTGTGATCAAAAAAGTTCATATAAACATGTGTCCGATTTTGGACGGTTACGGAGTTATGACCGT
>Ga0131853_10008494_pt1 | contig 18730 bp, 7 predicted proteins | sample TergutLab28metaG_FD_92764 | JGI IMG/M metagenome (GOLD analysis project Ga0131853, IMG submission 92764) | Labiotermes labralis P1 segment gut microbial communities from Petit-Saut dam, French Guiana - Lab288 P1 (version 2) (version 2) | ecosystem: Host-associated > Arthropoda: Insects >...
AATTAAACAATTTTTAACAGTTTTTACAAACGGGGTTGGTTTGGCACCATTTTGGAGGGCCCTTGGGAACTCGGGGTTGAACATCCCCAACCCCCCCCCCCCCTCCGTACGCTACTGGTATGAGCACGTCCTCGCACATTCCATGGCGTTGCAGTTAACTAGTGCGTGCACCCAGACGCAGTGTATTTGTTTCAAGTGATAACATTAATTGCTACAGATGTTCACGCTACTGACTTGTATTTGGGAGGTTCACATTTCGAATCTTGACGGCGATGCCGAATTTACGAAAGTTTTGGTGGGTTTTGTCAGTCCCCCATGCGAGTACCGTGATATCACGTTGAATTCTTCATGACCTCATCCCTTTCCATTCTCTCTAATTCATTTGCTTACGGTGTTCGCGTCACTAAGTACACCACAAATACATAAACCGCTGTGTCTGGAATATAAATGCCGCCATTGTCTTGGTCGACCCCATACGGGAACTTATCAGTACATTCGTACGTGTTAATATATGACGTCACGAGAAAACGACGTGCGCGGTGGAATGTTAGGCAAGTTGTTAATTGCTTGTGTTTAGAGGTGGGGAACTGTGAGGCAGAGACTTGCCGGAACGGAGTGTACTTCTCCAAATGCCCTGCCTGTCTTCCATATCAGACCAGGAATCAGTTACGTTTCAACTCCGTAGCAGCCCGTTAGTCTGTGCGGCTTGGTGACGTTTGTGCTTAAATTTAGCGGTGCTGTTAATAATTACGTAACGTCCAGCAGCAACATTCACAGAAGTGAGTTTCGCGACGAACCTCACAACACGGTAGTGCTGCGGAGTGGGTGCCTTCTGTGACTTGTCGTGCTCCAACGTGTTTTGACCGCGGTGGATTGAAAACTGTATTCAAAGGGACTTCGCATTTTTTGAATGGCTTGCATAATAATCTAGCCCAAGAACTTGATAGTCGAAGAGTTAGCAGAATTGAGTGAAACTGCTGTAATTTACAAGATTGCTCAGACGTACAAGTGAGTGAGTTTGAAGCATAACGTATTCTTTATAATGACTTCGAAAGAGACTGCTGGGGTCAAATCGAAAGTGACTAAAAGTAAACGTAAATTACGTCACCATAAAAGACGTAAAGTTAAAACAAATAATTCTGGGCCTGGCCTTCCAACCTACGTTACAGATTCCATGTGTAATACAGGGTGATTAAGAAAGATGGACTCAGTTGAACAGTAAACGGCACCTCAACACGCGCCAGACAGTGGGTTGCGGTATTCCAAGTTCTTTGCTCGCTCTACGGGTTGACTTGCGTGGGCTACGCTCAAAACTCTCTTGAATTCGTCTCACGTTCTCTGATACACGTGGTCGGCCGGAGCTTTTGCCTTTACACAGACAGCCTTTTTGCTCAAAGTGGTGATTCCAACGACAATTGCCCTTCCTCGTTGGAGGTTGAATGTTGAAACGACGAAACGCACGCTGCACAGCAGTCGCCGAGTTAGTTTTAATGAACTCACGAACGCAAAACATCTTGTGCTGCATAGTAGCCATTTTGCTCTCAACTGACACTGCTGCACGGCTGTGCGCTAGGCGAGCGCTCTAGCAGTGGTACTTGAAAATGTAGGACCTCCTCTTCCAAATGTTATGTAGATCATTCACATACCGTGTGTAGTTCAGGAATTATAGACGTAAGAAATTGAGCCCATCTTTTTGAATCACGCTGTACTATGCCGGAGTACATACAGTGGTACAGTCAGGTGCACGTTACCATTTATTGCGTTCGCCACTAAACAATTTAAAAGCAGAATTTAGTGGCGCTTGCTTGTGTTCGTTTCCTGGAGGTGGTTTTATCATTGTTTGGTACGAAGTAAGAGAGCACAATACTGCGCAATATGCTAGCATAAATTCTGAAAATAGGTCTCATTTTCATGTCCATTGTTGAGTTTTTGAGGTGCTTACTGGTGCTTCGGTTCCTGGTATTTCATGTGACGATTGAAAACAGGTCGTCTATGCCTTAGGCCGTTAGTGACCCGCCAGCGGAGGTCGAGGTTTGATTGTAGGCTACCCCATTTGGGATTTTTGATATACAGAGTGACACTGGGATAGGTTGTTCTCCTAGTACGTCGGTTTTGCCCCGTCGCAATCGTTCCACCAGTGTATAATGTTCACGTATTAATCTACCACCGACACAATAGCTATAATATTAGCAGTTCACACATCGTTAAAAAAAACACCTCCCTAGGTTTAAAAACGTAATGTGTAGAAATTTTGTTCATCTGCTATAGTAAAATGATCTACTGGAGTAAAGAATGTGGTATTTTTCTGTGATGCCCTAAAATAATGGCCGTGAATATTCAGAGAATAGATAGTGATTGTCGGCATGCCGAACGCAAGAAGTCGTTAGAATTTTCTTCCCATGGTGATGTGCCTGTATTTTATACATACTGTTAGAAGTAAGCCCAAGATAAATTGTCATCCATTTCGTTCAATCTCCTTGAAGTAGTTGAATGGGCAGAAGAAATTAGATAGATTCTTGTGGCTTGTGTGATACAGTAGTCTGCAAGTGACGGTACCGCAGTTTGGGTATGCATGGCGCTATTAAAAAAGCTGCATTTGTGAACTAAGCGCACTTAAGTAGGTCAGTTGTAGCTGATAAACTAGGGGTCATTAGCATCTTTTGCGCAGGTCAGTTGTAGCTGATAAACTAGGGACCATTAGCATCTCTCTGCGCGAGATTGAAAGCGATTTGGTGATAAGTAATATTGGTTTGCTGCCTCTGATCATGCGTGCTTCACTAATTGTGTGTGTTGTTTGTCACTGAGTAGTACGACTTTGACCTTTGTAGTTGTTGTTTACTCAGTAGTGTGACTTTGATCTTTGTAATGGATTCGCAGAGGCGAGGCAGACCCCTGGATGTTATGACCTGTAACCGATATATTCCAGTTATATATACATGCAGCTGAAGTGCAGCCCGTATCTTGTGAGAGGGCAAGTTAATGCCATTACGCGAGACACTTCTGTTTGATTGTAGATTATAGTTTAGTGTATTTGCAATTGAGCTCATACGCCCACGCGCCCAACCGCATTACCACCTGAACATACCAGGTAGCAACTAGAGTAAAGCGGTAGTGACTGATGGTTTTGACAGGGTCTGTGTTTTCCCTTCATGTCTCGCCAGGAGGTATGGGGACCCACCACCTACCTCGTCAAGGCCAAAGCTTTATTCGTGAGTAATTTCTTTGTGTGGTGAATGATACACAGGTGGAGATCATGCGACCTTATGCACCCTCTGACGATGTGACCCCTTGTGTTGTTGTACGTACCGTGCGTCATCATCATCATATTATCGCCATTTATTAACCAACATTTATGCACCACACTATGTCTGCGAAATCAATTATTAGTTACTGCTTCTGTGCGTTTCGTTCTCTACTGACGCCATTTTCAGGGAGACTTTCTACCTGTAATTTCTTCGCAGCACATCCAAGTGATTGTAAGCGCCTGCTGACCGTTCTTTATCAGACCGCAGTTTTTTAAACCCAATTGCACGCCTTTGAATATAATTAAAGCTCCTTCCAGTAGACATACACTTTATCGAAGGAGCTTTATTGATATTCGGAGTTGTACAGCCGTGTTTAAAGAGCTACGGTCTGATAACAAAATGGTCAGCAAGTGCTTGTAATCATTTTGTGTGTTGCGAAGAATTTACATTTACACGCATCTCCCTGAGGATGGTGTCAGTAGATACCGAAACGCATCGGGACAGTAACTGATATGTGACAGTACACACAGTGTTGTGCATAAACTCTTAAGTTTGGTTTCACACACTAAACCCTGTGCTACTGTGGTACGTGGGGACAGCGGTGGCACAGTGGTTAAGGTGCTGTGCTACAAATCGGAAGGTCGCTGGTTTGATCCCAGCTTGTGTCATTGGAATTTTTCATTGACATAAATCCTTCCGATCGCACTATGGCCCTGGGGTCGACTCAGCCTCTAACAGAAATGAGTACCAGGAGCATTTCCTAGGGGTAAAGGCGGCCGGTGCATAAGGTTGACAACCTTACCACCATCCTGTGCCGTTGTCATGAAATCTCAGAACCCTGTAACGGGACTGCTTTTTACTGTGATACGTGCGGTCGAAGGGTTGTGAGAGCGTAAAATTGTTGCTTCCAGGCAGGCAGACTTTTGAGGGTTTCGCTGCTTACTACGTAGTCCAGAAGAAAAGAGCAACGTACTGTTACGTGCGCATAGCGTTGACTGTCTTTGTGTGACCGCTGTCATGTGGCGGTAACGTGTTCAGATCAAACCCAAGGAACGAGTCGTCTCTGACCCGATAACTGGCCGATAGTGCGAATTCTAGTTTCAGATGGACGCTCTGGACAATAGATGTAGGTTGTTGCAGTGTATGCGGCTGTACGTAGTCCGGAAAAGGGCTTTGGGGGGGGGGGGGGGGAGGGGAAGGTGGGGTTCATAATTTTCATTCACAGCTTGTTCTCAGCGTACAGTTTGGTAGGACCCGTAGATAGGACCGACCTCGCGTTTTCTTTATTAAGCCAAGAAATTTATCAAAACAGGTCACAGTGTCCACCCACTTTGGACGATGAAATCACAGTTCCGGATTTTGCGCCAACAGCGTTATGTGCTGTGTGTTATGTTTAGATGCTTATAGAATTTTTATACGTAACTTGTTTTGAACAGTCTCAGTGTGTCTCCTGATACATTGCTTGTGCAAATGTGGCCGAAATTGACAACTCAAAATACTGACCACTCTGGTGGGAGAAGTAAGTCACACATTTTAGTAGGGAAATCTTTTCGAAGGGGATTTAGTTGTAAGAAGGATACATGGATTGGAAGAAAGTATATGCGGTTGTATAGAGATAATGTATCTCAACTGTCGCAGGACCAACCCGAGGCCGCATACGGCAGGGTGTTTGTGTTAGACGTTCGAGCTTGTGATGCTTGGTTAGTGACACTTAAGACAGACGTGAGCGTAATTGTGTGTTTTTTCTGTTAAAGTTGTTATTCGGTGCGGCTGCGGATGTATAGCGGTGGTTGGTGTATGTTACGAACATGACTGGACGTTTTGCGATGTTGGTGTGAGACGCGCCACGTTCCTGTAGTAGGGTTTATGCCCGTCTCCCGGACATTGGTTGTTGAATGGGCGTTTGTACTTCTTCCCCCTTTTTCCATAGTAAACTCTCACGGTTGAGATTAGCCCTGCGAATGGTGGACTAGAACACTAGCCGCTATACCCCAGTGGCTATCACACTAGCCTAGTATTTGTAAGATCCGAGTTTGGTTTCCATTGCTCCCAGTAATACCCAAATAAAACGTTTATCTGTGAAATATAACCAAGACTGTGTACAGTGTGTGACGTAGTAAAGTTGCCCATCTGTACTCCATGAGGGCGTATAAGTGGGGATGTAGGTATGGCTCCGCGCATTCTTACGGCGCTCGATGATGGCGAGTGCTGAGCCGTACGCCCCCAACCGCCTTACCCCCGGGGAAAGAGTCCCATCCACGGGCCCCAGAGACGGGGTGGGTGTTTCGTGGAAGATATGCCCTTGCCGGGAATCGAATTACAAATCCTTTGTGTTGTGCAGCACGTAGCGTGGTCACTGTACGGACTGCCTAGGCCATCCCGGTCATTTGTATGAAGACCATTGATCGGGACGCACTGGATTATCTTAGTATCCGATGTAGGCTTCAGTCTGTCTTGTTGATGGGAAATTTCTTGTAATATACAAGTACTATCTGTAGGTCGATATTTAAAGTAGCTATCGATTTGTTGAGACGACGTAATTGTTACACACCGGTGTGCTATTTTGAAAGCTATTACATCAGCCGTGTTTAATCACACTTTGTTAATTGAATAATTCTCATTTCGAGCCGTAGTGTGTGACTGATGAATCTTGCTCACGCCGCAAGTCAGCCTCGAGCGGAAAACAGCACTATCTGTTCAGAGTTTCGTGTACCCTGTTTACACTTACACAGCTGTTTGTATTTTTTTTATTACCCCACAATGCGTGTCCATCTGCTCTGTTATATAACTTTTCACATTTCAGGTACATGAATGAAGACTTCGAATGACTGTACATTACATTTGTGTAGTCTGTAAATATGTCGTGATTTTAACATGGAGCTGAGAGAGATAAAGTAACACTGTTCGGCACGCAAATCTGCAGCACGAAACTGATTTGTATACGTCCGTGGCTTGACATGACTCGGATATATATATATATATATATACACACACACACACACACACACACACACACACACACACAAAAGTAGAATAGCGTACCTGTCTCTAGGATTGGCAGTACCGACAGCATTAGTTCACTCCAGTGATGCTTATAGCCTGTCTGATCACAATTCTAGAGGGTGATCCCCTACAATTTGGCCTGTTCTACTTGGCATTTTGTACAGACGCTCCTCTTACGTGTGCCTGAGCCCGCGCAACGGCAGTTTTATCGCATAGAATGCCAGCAACTACCGGGATATCCGTGAGAACTGTCTTGCACAGAGACACCACTGGAGGGACACCGACGTTTTTAATTTCGGCCGAGACAGACTGTTACACTTGCTTAACTTAGGTGCTTCTCCGAACTGATTCGGCTTATACACAGCAGTTCGGCTTAGGCGATAAGGCCTGTGTCTTCTTCTGGTGGTGCTCGGTTCGAATCTCGGAACCAACTATCTTGACTCAATAAAATGGTTTATTCCGTCGTAAAACAACTTCATTACATCCCGAATCAGTTTTTCGTGGATTTCCCCGAGTCCTTCCAGGTAAATGCGTGAGTGGAACCTGAAGTTTAGCCAAGGCAGCATCCTTCCACTTATATTTAGTTTTAATATTCACTAATCATCTCATCTGACGCCGTATAGGCAGAGCTGCTGACATTCCTTAAATGCTACATGCTGCACCACTTGAAGACAGGAGTTGTCAGCAGGAAAGAACACTTTTAGTTCTTCCCGGAACTTCCGATTAGGCAAAAGATATTTTCACCGTCATTTATCGTTCAGGAAGTACAGAATGCATACCGCACGTTTCCAGTGGCTTCGGCATCACTTCCTGTACATGATACATTCTCCAAAAGCAAGGAAGCTAGACACTTAGTCTCTTTTGCATATGACCGTTGAACGCTCTTGACTGCAGCAGTGTTAGATACTTTGTCCTGATCAACCGGGCTGACCTACAGGTATGGAAATGGCTGCCTGTAGATGTATGCTTACTTGACCAGCATTTGTATAAATTAGCGATGGAGTGATTGCCGATAGCTAGAACGTTTGACGGTCACGAAGTGTGTGCAGCGTTTCCGCTCCAGCTAGGAATCGATCCCACGACCAGTGCATCGAGATCACAAGACTTCTATGTTGTAAATTCCATAGCTACGGCATCGTCGGATTTGGTACTTCGCGTCAAGTTACCAGGCCAACTGTGTCAGGAAGCAGCTAATAATTTGGAATATCAAGCGTCTTGAACCTTTCAAGTTTATGAGTTTTAGGTTTAAAGGTTGTGTTAGACTGGAAAAACATATACATTTTATTAATTTCAGGTCAAGTTGTTACTTGTGCACCTCCAGGTTTGACATCTAAATATTCTCCATTCTGCCCACAAAGAGCATTTTATTCGATATTTTGTATGGTTAAGACCGAACTACGTTATTTCCTTATACAACATTAAGTGACTGATTTTATAAGCGAGACGGCTGGTTATTACTGCGCAGTGCGAACTGAATTTTTAAAATCGTGACATGTAAGAGGTTTAAACGTAGTATCTTTGCAGTTATGTAGGGCGGTTGTAAAACACGTAGGTTTATATAGATGTAGCGATCTTTGAACATTAAATTGGGTCGAATTGTTTCCAGTTGTGTTAGGGACAAGTGTAACTAAGCCCTCAAGGAGTAAAATCTTTCAGGAAAAAACTGTGGCTGCACGATACTGTGCTGAGGTATTCCTCGAAGAACGAAGGAATAGTGTAAAGGAGCTTTGTTCGTATAAGCTGTAGAAAAGGCTTTATATTCACGAACCATTAAACATCGACACTGGAACAGAGTAACCAGCCAACGCGACCGTGACTTACTCCATGGAGCACAGTCCTCCTTGAGAAACTCACCGTTTCTCAGCTAGTCAAGAAATTCCCCGCATTTCATGGAACCCGAAGGTTCATTACGTCATTCAAAAGTGCCCGCCACTTGCCCACACGACCGTGACTGCAGGCATTCTGTAAATCTGCTTTGAGCTTCATAATGTATACAAAAATAATAATAACCAATTCGCGTTTAGTATTTAATCAAGAACCACATTCGAACTGTGTGTCAGCACTACGACATGGTGTTACAGTTTGTAGATACGCAGTCGCTCAGTTTTGTGCCGTAGTGGGCAGTGAAAGCTGAGCCATTCGTTTTTGCGTCATATATACGCACGTTCTTGCTCCTATAAACGGCTGCTGAGTGAATGGATGATGGGATGGATCTTTTTCAGCGCGAATTAGCATCGTCTGGGCAGTACCTTACATAAGTGACAATACTGCCAAGTTTCGGGAGCGGTAGATTTGTTTTCCGTAGTCGAATTACACCGTCTAGATGTCGCGTATTTTTAGGCCCGATTGTGCCAAGTTTGTTCTTAAGGCCGTTTCTGATGAGTAGACAGCAGTTGCGAAACTTGAGGTCCTCTCAGCGGTGTTGCTGAAGATATTCAGTTCGTGCGCTAAGTCGCTGGGCTGGTAGCTGCCGGCGTTTCGAAGTATTGTAGTGCCTTGTTCGTCCGGGTTAAGCAGCCCAAGAAGGTTGATCCTGTAGAGTACAATGCTTTGACATGCTGAGAGCTATCTGTCCAGGACCGCCAGTTATTTGTACCAGCTTCCTGTTATTCTGCGAAGTAGATGATACTGAATATGGTCATTGTTGATATTGTTATGGAACTGCAGTTATCTGTAAATAATTGTGTTGCATCGAACACACTTTTTTTTTAAAGGAGATATATGGCGGTTCGTGATAACATACCAGACCTACATAACACGTGAGAGGTACCGTGGCCTGTACAAGGATTGCTTTACCTTTGCTTTGCTTTGCCTTTCCTGACGGAAGTCGTCAGCTCGGTAGCTGGGAAGTACCTCAGGATATCGAGGCCCATACTATTTACTATTTAACTCCTACAGGCTTCCCAACTTTTCGCGCTGATTGTATAGTGTATCTGCCGCATATCTTGGGTAGAAATAAATTATGCTCTGCGTCCACTTTGTAACTGTTTTATTGAAGTCTGCATCGAACATCTGTTTGTACTTTTACAGGGTCTCTATGGATCTTTGGACCAGCGGGAAGACCTTCTGGATGAATTGAGAGCTGCCGCTGAACCGTTGGCGTCATCGTGTGATCCCGAGGTTAGCCAGAAGATTGAAGCTGCCGTAGCAGAAGCAGTGACTGCTTGGAACGATACCTGCCAGTCTCTTTTGGAGTTGTGCAATCGGTACCAGGACGCTGTCAGATTGTGGAAACAGTACCGGGAAGCTAGTGAAGCCGTCAAGGCGTGGGCTGACCAGCAACTAGACACTGTCGCCCAGTTCAAACCAGAGGAAGCCCTACGACAAGTCAAGGTATGTTCATGCTTCCCAAACCATTGATTTTAAACCACACATCCACATTGTCTCTGCCTGTCTGTTTTGATAGTACGATCTGTGGTATCCTGAGTGCTGTGAGCATCTCTTTTGCACAGTGCGTTGGGTTTGGGACTTAACCGTGATTCCTCTTGTACCACCCTTGTCCCTGATGGCATTCCTTTTCTTTTTCCTGTTGAGAACTTGAACGCAGAAGGTAAGTTTTTATTAATGCACTTTTGTGACAGTTCGTACGCTTTTATTTTTTGTACCTTTTCCTTAAGTTCCATTTTTAGGTCCCCCTTCTGGCCAAAACACGCCCTAATTCCGAGAGGTTAATATACTGCACGATGCATCCAGGAACACATCCTTCGTGCCGTGACATGTCTTGAACAATTTTACATTCGTGTTGACACCGTGAATCATTTTATTTTGGGCGTTCTTTACGAAATCAGAAGTATAGTATGGTGACCTCGTCCGTTGTTTTACGAGGGGGTGGGGGTTTGGAAGGACGCATTATGTGGAGACTTAACCACCTCTCAAGTTTTCATGAAAATCAGCTGACTTTTTTTATGAAATTTGGTACTTAAGTTCGTTACAGTTAACCGACGAAGCCCGTGACGTTAAGTAAAATCAGCTCAGTGACTATCACACTTAGGGATGTCCATGAATTTCCACCTCCTATTGTCCATATTTCTTGACCGAATTGGGCGAAATTTGGTATAGGAGATCTCCACACCGTCTCGTTAAGCATTTGAGAGGTTCGTGGAAGCCGGTGCAGTGAAAGCCATATACGTAAGGGCGTAAATGAAGCTTTTTCCATACAGTCTAGGTTTGTTCTTCCGATCTGGATGCAGCTTGGTACAAAATATACCCACAAAAATGTATTACGCGATTATGAATTTGATGAACATTGGCTAATTTGAAGTCGTACTTAGGACGTAAATGAATATCTGCCCTATTTTCCTCATTTATTGCCTGAATTGGGCGGAATTCGGCGTGTGATTTGTGCGTTTAATGTTGAAAGCACTTAATGCCCATGTGCTTTGTGAAAATGTGTGCAGAGAAGGCCGTTGTTGTGGGCGTGAATGGAATTGCATGTAGGTGTGTACCCTCACATCGTACTGCGTGTTACGGTACTATATGTAGCAAGGTATGTGGAAGGAACATGTTCTTTGCCACATTTAAGAAGAAAAATGGTGATTTCCTTGGCATTGAATGTAGATTTTTGTCGCCAACGCCGTTCCCTGCATTTTAGAACAGTAAAACACCACTAAAAGCTGTCGAAATACTCATTCAGACTTCCCTTAACTTCGTTCGTGTACAAAACATGCCTTAACGCGGTCATTAGCTGCCCCGATCACTTGCGATTTCATTTAAGGTTTCTGACTTTCTGGGCTTGTGCTCTGCTAATCATTAGCGCTTATCGCTTGGTTGGAGCTGGGCACGGAACAGGCTGTAGCAGAGGCGGAAGGGGCCGTGGACCCCATACAGACTCTGACCTCGGAGGTAAGGCGGCTGGGGCGTGAAGCTGACCACTGCAATGTAGTGCCAACGTGAAGAATATGTGGAGCTGTACCTCCAGCCAATATGACTACCTGGCCTGGTGCTTGGTTAAGTATAGGACAACGTAACTATATTGATTGGATAAGGGCAGACCTCCTCATTCATTTCATCAAGACGCATACTGACCGTGAAAATTGGCGTCCACGTATGTTTCACGCTGTAATAACACATGCGCGCCCTAGAATGTTGTGTGACCCTGAGGGTCTGGGAAGGCCACAGTTTTAACATAACCACGTTCAAGCTAAAAGGTAAACCGCTGTAGAGTCTGATAATGCTGCATGGCAGTATTTCAAGCTAAAAGGTAAACCGCTGTAGAGTATGATAATGCTGCATGGCAGTATCGGTAGATATTGTAGTCCCGTAGTTCAGGATTATTGTTTGTTTGGTAATGTTTGCTGCGTAAGGGTGTTAATGGAAACGTTTCATGTTTAAGCAAGGGTGTGTGTAGTTTAAATAACGTTGTACGTACATGACGTGGGGTTTTAAAGTTTGTACACTTGACAGCCGTGCAGGAGCCGGGCTAGCTCAGCAGCAGTGGTGACTAGACTTAGTACTGGACAGCCAGGGCATCCTGGTTCGATTCCTGGCAGGAGAAGAGATTTTTCTCTTCACTAAATCGTTCAGACGTGCTCTGGGGTTCACCCACCCTCTGTTATGGGTATCGGGGGTTCTTTCCTCGGAGGTAAAACGGCCGGAGCATGAAGCCAACCACTCTTATCTGTCTGTTGCCGAGTTGAAGAAAGAGTGTCTTTTGTGCAAGGACTGCTGTACCGTATAGGGCATATGCATACGTTTTCCCACGTACAGTGGGAGGACAAAACAGTATTGCCGGCTCCTTTAATGTGCAATTTCGTGTGCCTTTTAACAGATGTAAGGTGTACTTGTGGAGAAACGACAGTAACGGGTCGAAATTAAAATACAAAAGTAATTAAGACGAGTGTGGATTTGGGCAGTGTTTGCTCCCTGCCAGTTTTGTATTTTTTATTTGCGTCACTTAAAAGTTTCAAATATAACAAGCAGAGCTATAATTCCACCTCTTAAAGTTTTGCAACGGTATGATATTTGATCTCTCGCCGTTAGGAGAAAATCAAAAGGGGGGGGGGGGAAGAAGTTTCAGGACTGATCGCTGAGGATCCGTGGATCTAGAGTCATAGGAAGTGACAGGGGAAGAGAAAGAGGAAATTACGTAATGGGGGGGGGGGGAATGTTTATAACTCTTGACCATAAAGGAACGTACAACTTCGACTTCGGGGTTTAGCCACTTCGCGTTTTAAGTTCCGGCATACATTTCCTTCGCCACGTACCGGGTGAATGTGGCCGAAGGAGGACGAGACCACCTAGAGGGCCTGAGTAGTTTAATATTAATACACTTCGTCGTCATTAACATGAGCGGGTATAGATACGGGTTTATCTGGCTCCTATGATACTGTAGTAAGCAGTTGGGGTCTGTAAAGGGCGGGTGATTTATTAAGTATTTCAGCAGCTGCTAGGAGGGCTCTACTGCATTAATTGTTTGGCTGCCTGTCGCTGTGAATATGTGTTGGTACACGTGTACTTTATGCCCTTTGTCAAGTTCAAAACTTTATGTACGGTAAAATGTCGTTGGCAGACAGTTGCTGCAGTGCTGCTGGATGAGTTTCAAGTTATCTGTGGGGTACAAAGTGCAGGTAGCAAGATTCCTTGCCGACTTATTCAAGTAATGAAACCTTGTTTGTATGCAGCTCGAAATGCGTGAAGAGACTATATGAGTCATTACTTCGATATACTGTAGGCTGCGGCCCTGAAAGTGGAAGCCAAATCTGGAAGTGTGTACTGCGGTAGGTATGGGTGAGGTTTTGGGGGCGGATATTTTGACAGTTGTAATGCTAGCCTTTCTGAAGCGTTCTCAACGAACAGTTGCAAAAATACGCCTGTTAGCTCTGCCGTGTTTCTGCCTGTCCACGTGTAGGAACTAAGAAACGTCAAAACGCTGAACGCAAATTGTTTCGTACAAAGGTTACAGACACGTATACAGCAAATGTGAGTCCATTATTTTCCGAGATTAGAAGGGCGGACGCGTAAAAGTTCTCTTGCTTCTTTGGGGTTACCACAACAACCGGGACAGACCGATTCCTACAGTTACCTGCGAGGTTCTAAATCTGGCATTTTGTGTGAGAGAGTGACGTGTTTTTTGAATAGTAGGAACGGACTGTGACCTGACTTGAAGATGCTAATTGGCCGTAAAGTGCACCTCGTTAAATACCCAAGTAATTACAGCAAGCGTCACCTGAAGTGAGTTGCTTATTTAATCTTGCATGCTGTGTTATGACTCATTTAGCAGTAACTCGTGCGTTATATGAACGAGAGCCTAAGTTCACTTCTTCCAGCGTCGCGTACAAAATCCCAACGAGGGACGCTCTGTGCGTGGATTTTACAACTCTTGCTGCAGAATTGGTTGTAGCTTGTGTAGGTGAGTGTCGAAACTAGCAGGAAACAAACTGTTAGCGTGTTAGAGTGTAAGTTTGCTTCTGCGTCGCTTTAAAACGTGAAAGTAAGCATATAGTCCTAACTGTAGGTTATACTAAAACATTAATTAATATACGTCAAGCCCAACTATTTTATTGTATACGAGGCTACACGTTTCGACCTTTTTAAACGGTCATCATCAGGCCATCTAACAGATCGAGTCAGCAGATGCTGTGTACATGTTGGGATCCCAATATTTTTACATGGATAAAATACATAAAATCTAGCAAGTCAGTTACATAAGAAGGAGTGACGTTTGTATTGCATAACTGTGTGTAAAAATGTTTAAAGTGGTGGTTACGTAATTTAAAACATTGGTAAGTCGACACATGTGCAGTCAGTTCTGTTACTGAGGTATGTTACTTTGTATGGCAGTAACTGATTCGTGATAAGAAATTGTGTGAATGCTGTGTAAGTATTCCCTTTAATTGTCCATAGACTTACTACTTTTGAGTTTTGTGGATTATATTGCGGAGGATATAATTGACATACCCTGGCTCGCGTCATTTGTAAACAGAATAGCATTAAGGCTTGCAACTGGACAGATAATTCGATGTAATGTGGAAACCATAGCCACTGTGTAGGGCTATCCTCTAAACTTACAGGGGAGTAATACTTACAGTGGGATCATATATTCAGGATGCTGTGTAATGTGGTCCAGAATGTGCTAGAAAACGAGCCCCGCCCCAAAAAGTTTTGAGACTCCACCATGGACCCAGCAGCTCATATTCCAGATCGATCTTACAGGACTGCGCACTACCGACATTTTGGCACCATCCGCTTTACACTTCGCTGCTTTCCGGGCAGACGGTTTGTAGGCGCAGTTCGTGGTGTATTACAGACAGAGCGAGATGTCTGCTGTCGCCCACCAGTGACGACGTGGGACGAGACGATTGTGATATGGCCATTTAATATTTGAGATACCAGCTGTTGTCGAAAGCTTTGTTAATTTCCGGCCGTGTCGCTGGCACGTTAACTGCAAGTTCGTCTGCGTTCGTTCGTTCGTTCGTTCGTTCGTTCGCGCGATGAGAGATCATAATGTGTAGCCTGCAGATAGAGGTAATTAGGGATACTTCAGCCTGCACACGCACATAACTTCAGTTCAGAGCAATTAAACGATTTGTTTCTTCTAAACACGAGCGCTTTCCCACTTATTTATACAGTTTCAGTAATTACGCGTTATTAGGCTATATTCAGTCAGAAGTAAACAATTTAGCACAACGTGATTTATTGGTAAAACGAAACTCCTTGTCCTATACAGTAAGAGCCCTTATTGTAAGAAGAAAGTTTTTTTGGGGGGTCCGCGTAAATAAGGTTGTGTTGGACTGTGTGCTTTTGACTGAAAATAACGTACTTCCATTACAGTGGGATGTCATGCATCAAAACTACGCGTTGTGGATTATGAACAGTTCTGCATCGTGTAATTCGCTTAGTACAACCTACCGCAGTGTAATAAACATGTTAAACGAACTTATTAGAACTATTAGAACGTCCCTCCTCGTTACAGGCCTTTGACGTCACACAATGATGATGACATTTACGTATTACAAAATATCCTAGGTACATCGATTTTTAATATACCGCATCTGTGCTGAAATTCGCGTCTTTTAAACTGACCCATTAGTATTTGTTACATGTCACACAGTTGTACTGTTACAACCAGCACTATTCATATCGACTCGTCACATGTCACATACTGGTGCTGAACTTCGCCTGTTACATCCAGTGCTGTTCATGTTGCCTGTCACGTGTCGCTGACTGAAGGCGAAATTTGCAGATTGCAACCTGCACAGTTTGCCATTGACCTGTTCCATGCCACATTCTTTAAATTCGTTTATTGCATATCCTGCTAGCACTGGCATATTTAACTTCACATATTGGCCTACGCGCTGCGCTGTACGTGGCAATTCAATAACGCTGAATCGAAAAACTGTGATTGGGTGTGAACGTGACTCGGATTGGTCGCAGTCTCATTGCATCCGTGCTGTTTCTGGTTCGATTGACGCCTGTGGGCTGGCTGAACTTAACGGATGGTTCGCGATTACCTATTTCGTATGTTTAAATCGGCCAGTGCTTCCTCTTTGCCCGCTGTTTGCCCGTGCTTCGAACTTCAAGAGCTTCTTGAAGTCAACTCGTGTAACAGCGAACGAAACTTCCGCTCCATTGCTTACGACACCATCTTACCTACGCGTACTCGTGAGTATGTAGTACATCCACTATCATTACCAGTTACATAAATTGTCATGTGGTCTTCAGGAAGCTTAAATCGTCATATGGCCCCACTTCACCGCTTCGTGCTGCATTATTACCCCAATTTATGAACCTTGGGAAAGGACAAAGCGCAATATATTGGCGTAAAATTAATGTAATTTCATCACACGTAAGTCGCGGCATTATATCGATTTCGTTAACAGCTGCAGAACAGTTCCTGTGCTTAAGCACTGTGCCATAGAGACGTATGGGTGAGGGGAAGTAAAACGCGAGAAACTTCCGCAATAAATTGAGGCGAGTGGGCGAGAGTCTTTGCGTTCTGTTCGCATTCCTCCCAGGGAAATGGACCCCGGTACCCTTTGGATAGGCCACTGGGCGGCCTTGAGGGTGTAGTGGTTTTGTATGGCGAAACGCAAGAATATATGAAAATGCCTGTTAAGACCCGTGTGACAGTTCTGTGCAAGTTGTCTGTTTTAAACAACACGGTTGTGATCAAGCCGTGTTTATTCTCTAGTATGCGTTGCACAGGTACTAACAGTACATGCTTGGACCGAAAGACAGAACAGGTGGTATCTGATGTTACACATTGCAGACTCTTCGGGACGTGCCCGGTTTCATTCTCTCTCGAGACACTGACTTCTGTGAATAGGGTTTTCGTGGTTCTCCTCAGTAACCCCAGGCAAATTCCGATGTAATCGCCAGTCGTATTATTCCGAGTTAGTGACAGTGTCAGAAAAAAAACAACAAAGTTGCATAAGAAAGTCCATATTTTTCCCTGGAACAGAACTGACGGTCGGACTTAGGCCACTATAAATATGTGGGTGTAGAAAGCCATGACCATTGCCGATTGGAGCGTTTATGTTGGAGACATTGAAGGGAACGGTATAACCTTGGGATAAATTGATGGGACGTGGCGTAGTAGCTACGTAACTACTTGGTTCAGTAGCATATATTAGTTATGATAAATGAACAACACTACACAATATGAAGTATACCTGTTAGACGGTATTGCATGTACTGTAGCCATTGTAGTGAATTTCACACAGTCATGGGGAGCGGTGTACGCAGGATATACACTTGCATACAATTATACTGATACTACGCATGTTGCGTAGCATATCAAACGTACGATGTTACAATATCCAATTTAGGTTAGCCAGATACAGTATTTAGGAAATTACAATGTAATCTTGACACAATTTAGGTAGGTGGATCTTAGAAGGCCTGCCTTCGCAACGACCACGACCTTATTTAAAGATGAAATGAAGCCGTGTAATGAAAACCAACTTGATGCACTATTTATCCTCAGTTTATTTCGTCAGTCAACGTCTACATGCTTCTGGCATATATATAGCCCGTCATCAGGAGGTATACTTTATATATACAACAATTGGTACGTGTTGTGCTTGCTAGTTGACTGATTGTTGACCGGGTTGGGATGGAAGTTACATCCCAACCCGGCCAACTGAAAAGCAAAATACTTTTATACAGTGATGGGCTACAAATATGCCAGAAGCATGTAGAGGTTGATTGACGAAATAAACTGAGGATAAACAGTGCATCAAGTTGGTTTTCATTACACGGATGTATCGAGATGCATGGTAAAAAAAAAATGAAATGAAGCGTGATCATTTGTAGGCGCGGTCGCAAAATTGCGGAAAACGACTCTTAGCTCGGTCATATCTGCCAGTCTGTCCGCCCGTCCGCGTGGAACATCTGGGCTCCAACTGGACGAATTTTCATGAAATTTGATATTTGGGTATTTTTCGAAAGTCTGTTGGGAAAAGAACGACTGGTACTTCACGTGAAGACCTGTGTAGATTCCTTATAGTATGTAACCGAATTATTCTTAGAATGAGAGATGTTTCAGACAACAATTGTACAGGAAATAAAAACACGCGTTTTATGGTCAATACCTTTTTTTTTTTTAACGAAAACCATGTCGTTTGTGCTAATATGGAAAAAAGAAGGTAGAGCCAGACCGGTCGCAGATAACCATAGAGGCCTAATACAGCGCATGCGCATTGCATGCTTGATAACTAAGTCTTTGAGCATACATTCAGAATATGTAATACTTACTGCTTTTCCACTCCAACAGTGGTTAATCGAACGTGCTTCAATGTTACGTTTATACGCACACGGCTTTCTGGTGTCTGTGAGGTACATCTGTTACATAGTCTGGTCGCTGCCATGAAATTTGTGAAAGTGTGCTAATGTTTCATAATGGCACCGTTTATATTTTCTTTCCCGTCATGCAGGGTACGTTCCCAGCTCTTCCGCTCCATTAGTAGAGAAACTTCATGTCGTTCCGGTCTATGATTAAGGTTGGGGCTTGCCTGTCGTATGTGCTTGTAGAAGTTAGGGATAGGAAGTGAAATTCATAATTTCCAAGACGAGCGGAAACGTGGGAAATGATTGCAGCCAGAGGTCGACCGATTACCATCGCGTGTCGCAGAAGCAGCGTGAGAGTGGCATGTACTATATGTGAACGTAGGATAGGTTGTGGGAAGTTGATAGCGAACGTACTCTGTTATACAGAGTTCGTTCGTCAGTCAAGGAAGTGGTTTTCGTGATTTTGACTAAATGATACAGGCAGTGCGTACACAAACAACAAAACAAAACAAACTCCGTGGCCTTAGTCCGCACGCCAACTATACCGACAGAGCGGCCGCCGCCGGTCGGCGAATTTAGTGCTAACTTTTGCGGATAGAGGGGTGTCACGTGGTCAGCGCAACGGGTCCCCAGCAACGGGTCCCCACAGCCGTTAATCTCTGTTTTCTAGACCTGGAGCCGCTACTTTTTCCATTCAAGTAGCTCCTCAATTGACCTCACGAGGCTGAGTGGACCCCGTTCCAGACCCACTACTA
>Ga0131853_10008495_pt1 | contig 18728 bp, 8 predicted proteins | sample TergutLab28metaG_FD_92764 | JGI IMG/M metagenome (GOLD analysis project Ga0131853, IMG submission 92764) | Labiotermes labralis P1 segment gut microbial communities from Petit-Saut dam, French Guiana - Lab288 P1 (version 2) (version 2) | ecosystem: Host-associated > Arthropoda: Insects >...
AATCCGGATCGTGGAGAATGTCAGGGGAGAAAGCCCACACATATGGCGCACTCACAAATGGTATATGCATTACGACACGGTGCCAGCCAGTATGTTATGTGTATGTCTTCAGCAGTTCCTAACAGCAAGCAACTTGCGGGTGGTCCTAAAAAAAATCGGCCTACCTTGTACTGACATTTTACTGTTCGCAAATATAAAAATCCAGTTAACAGGAACATTCGAGGTTACTGTGAAAATCAAAATCTTATCTTCGCGAGGTTTAGACAGTATCACGAAAATTTGGCTAGCATGTAACATTTCTCATTACTTACGGAAAGTACAAAATGTCTGCCGCATTCCTCCGTTGTCTCTAGAAGTACAGCAGTACATGAAAGCACAAACCTAGATAAACAAAATGCCAGGAACTGTCTTCCCTTTACAAAACACCGTGACAATCATTAAATAAATGGCAGCCCAAAATTCTACAAGGGTAATACTTTTCCCAGTTTCTCGGTGACAAAAGTTGATCTACATTTTCAAGAAATGAAGATCATTCAATTTCTTGAAGTTTCTTTCGACGGAACATTTTGTCACGCTAAAATTAAATACAAGCCCATCTCCGCTGTGATTTTACATCCAAAAGCCAACAAAGCAAATAAGTTCATCAGCATTACACTGAAGTACAGAAGAAAAAACTCACGACATATTCAACCCCCTCCACCCGGTCAAAAAACTTTCATCCAGTTACATTACATTTCGTCCTTAGAATATAAACTACAGAAATGTTGGAGAATTTTGTTGAACCGATAATTTGTTGTGCAGAAAATGTCTAAAAGAATTGTCAAGGTTAATACACAAAAGAAATCGACAATAAAATTACAGATTAACCTCAATATAGTTAGAACAGTAAAGACTGTATAATTATGACGGAAATATATTTATTTCAGATGGGACATAATCCACTCAATAAGCAGTCATTACTTACAATTATAGAAAAATTATAATAATTTACCATCACGTGTTTTACGTCACCACTACAAGTCCTTTTGAAAAAACGTTTCTTTAGAGACACGACTTGCTGAAGGGCATGAATAAAAGTGCATATTAAAGGAAAAGCAACATGCATTACTGAGTATTTTCAGTTTGTGTTACGACACATTAAAATCAGCAAACTGCAAAAGATGCTTTTGGGACAAAGGCGAATTCAATTTTCGATTGTAGAAGAGCACAATACACATGACTAAAACCGTCAATGGTATATGAGTAGGAGATATTGAAATGAAGCAGCCCTAACGGTTTTAAAGTTTGCTTAGCAGTATGGTCTACATGAATATGGAAATGAAGCTACATTGTCTAAAAATAAATCCAGGTCCAATACACATTCTTAACAAGCGATACGAGGGCAATCAAATTTACAAGCTAAGTGCACAATGTTTGTTTTGATAGTAGAGATGTAAACGTAGTTTTGTCTACATTCAGTTTCCCGTCGCTGTCACAGAACCATTATTGAACAGCGTCAAAATCGAACTACAAGAGTTTATATTCCTTAACATGACATATTATGGAAGAAATTAGAATCGTCAGCAAATAAAATACAACTGCAGTTACAATCGGTATCTCGGACAGCAATAATTCATACATGAATAAATAAGGGTCCTAAGATACATCCCTAATGGACACTAAAACACTTGGTGTATGAAAGGAAAAAAAAAAATTGGAAATGAAGTTTGCGTATAGGTAAATCAGTTGCGAAGCATATTAACATAAGTAGAATATAGAATGAGGAAAAATGTCAAATGTATAGGTCAAATCAAAATATACAGGTTCAGTTTAGTTCAGCAACACCAACCACGGATACTTGCAGCCTGTTAAACGAATTTGCTACATCTCTTGCGTATAACAACCGATAGCTTCACTTTTCCCAGTTCAGCTCTATCCGATGTCTACGCTACCAAAACACTGATTGTTTTAATTAGAATTTTAACAAGGATTTTAAAATATAATTTAATAAAGAAATAAACTGCCATTTCCCGATCTCATTATTCACAGAAGTATTGTACACAGCCTATTGAGTGTTTTATATGTATGTAGCCTGAAGCTGGCTCACGATTGTCCAAACTTGTTGATATAATATACGCAAAAACCCGGTCGCGTTGACGTTTCAAATGTGCATAGTTAATAAAAAACACAACGGGATGTCCAACTTAAATACTGTTAATTACCCTCGCTTAACTGAACTGTAAATGGTTGCTGTGGAAAATATTCCACATCGGTTCTATCTCATGTGTCTCTCCCTCAAATACACACTTCAAATTGCTGGGTTAGCACGGAATATCTTATGTAACTACTTTAGCAAACAGTCTAAATATTTGTATATAATCCTAGATAATCACTTCATAAAAAAAGTTTACAATATTTCTCCCTTTCGATAGAGGAAAAGTAATTTTCCCAGTAAAAATAAAGTGCGTACCGGATTTATACTAGCTGTATCGGCAACATGGCCACTCACCCAGTTCACCAACCTTTCAATGAGAGACTGGTGTACGTAAGTATTTTCACAACATCACACTCTCACAATTCTTGAAGTATGACGAATCACAAAGAAAAGTATTGGATAGTCACATTGCACAGATAAGGTCTAAATATGTTTTCTTTTTTTATTGCAGCAGTATGTCGGAACAGTTTTAGTGTTTTAATGTGTAACTTTTATACAAGTGAATTAGTTGGTATATTAATTGAGTACTGTATATTGTTTTAGTATATCTCACACTGCAGGTGACTCTGCTCGTGCAATACCGGTAGGGTCATCCGGATCAGTACATCACGTGAACTACACAGCGCGTCATTTTTTTGTCCCATACTTTATATGGATTTTCTGCGGCTTCATCACAGCCGTGTTGAAGTGCAGCTTTCCAGTAGGGGCGCATTCTGCTTGGGGTTGAACGTCCCCATTGCATGGTGTTCGGCGGTTCTGCAGCAGGAAGCGATGTTTGTACTAGCATCCTACCATCGTTGACGGAAGGGAATGTAGTTGACCTGTACACCTTGGGTGCAGTCCGATAACACTTCCTAGGACGCTATTATGAAAACATATAGCTCCTGTCAAAACATGTGTTTCTCTCTATACTGCATGACTTTGTTTCCACTGGTCGCCATTTGCTAGGTGTTTAGCTTGCAACAAGCCTAGACTAAAATTACGCACAGCGCTAATCACACAGAACACGTAACTGTAGACCATATTATGTTAGACGCTCAAACTTCGACTGCACTACAGTCCAGTGTACTTTATCTGGAATACATGGTTACTGGTCACAAGCAAAGAACGCAACGCTTTACCAGGGTAAACCACTTTAAAGATCCAATGTAAATCTCTCAATCACAATTTGTAAGCAGATCACACAGCAACTACAAAATAGTAACATTCAAACTGATAACGGATTGTGAAAGAGCAATAAAATATTCTCAAACCTAAAATGAATTTTAGTTTTCTGGTTAGGTCAAAATACACTGCTGCTCGTCTAAGTATTACTCGTCTATCTATTCACGCCTGTCCTATCTTATTATTAACAAATGTTCCCGTATCAGAATTCAGGATAACGGGTCCAATAACAATATAAAGACGCTTTCTAATTACTTCAAACAATGCATTCCAATTTGGGCGTATGCTGATGGCCTACAGAAGATCTAGACTCAGAAGCCGACAAAATCATCACGCCTTCATCAAGTTTCCACGTTAATTACAGCGTGCTAATTGAATGAGAAACCTGAAGTAGTGTAGGACTTGAAAAGTGGCTGATACAACGGATAATCAATCTCCAACAAATTCCTGATAAGCGATCCTAATTTGCTATGAGTGATACCAACTTACAGATATATTGTGAATAAACACGGGTGAGTTGTCTATGACAAGGTATTGAATTAAATAACTTATACAAACCAAACAAACTGTACGTGGCTTTAAAAAAAAGAATAACCTAACAAACTCATAAAATTTTGTAGTTAATTTATTGCAGTATTAATCACATTCCAGAAACGTAACAAAACAATTTTCATATAATGCTAGGGCGGTCCTGTTCGAAATAAGACTTACACACGTCATATCAGAGCAGAACGTAGGGAGTGGAGGGCGTGCGAAGCTGATCAGCAGCGTAGTGACGTACAGACTCTAAACTCTGAGGCAGTTTTTATTCGCATACAGAAGAAACTGAAATATTGCATACGTCACCACCACGTGACAAGACGGTGCCGTTAGGAATACAAAACTGAACAAAAGGGGCGTTTTTTTTCTACCGGTGGGACTTTCAGGATTTCATATTTCCTTTCAAATACATGCAGGTATTAGGATACATGATGAATATTCCACTGTGTGGAATGAATCCAACGTACTTAACAGCAATGTGTTTTGATTCCCTCTCTGCTATCACGGTAAATTATTTGTTTCAGCTTCTTACAGTAACCGCCTGTTATATTCCGCAGACAGTGTCTGGGTTAACTTCATTTTCCTCAAAAACAAAATAGGAACAGCGACATATTCAATATTAAGAATACGTAATTTAACAAAGTTTTTTCATTAATTTTTTGCTTACGTCTGGAGGATAAGCAACTCTTTTTATTCATAGGTTACTTGTATTACATTTTTAGTAAAAAATTAAATCAAGTATATGTCTTTTTAAACGACGAAGATTGGAATGCATTCGTAGTCAATACCTCACCAAGTCGAAACACGTGTGTTGCGGCAAAGGGACGGCTTACTACTTGCAATAAAACACAATTAATAATTAGATTATTTAATTAGCATACCAACTAATGCATATACATAAAAATTCTTTGCATTAAAACATTTAAAATCACGAATTAAATATTTTAATGTAAAAATTTTTATGAATGTGCATTAGTTGGTATGCTAATTAAATGACTCTACGAAATGCACGGTGCAACGATAAAGATAACCATTAATTGTTTCCAGTAGCTAAAAACGCAACCATATGATAAGTGGGTCCCTGTCAACACGACATGGCGCGTTCTCAGTTTGCGGGTGATGGAACGGCCTCCAATATGGAGGGTAGAAGCGAATATATTGAATAAGCAGTTGCGGACAGCCGACAAGCGGTGGTCCTCCATCTTGGGAGTTGGGCGTGGTGCTAACAACTCCTCACCGTAAAAACGAATCTTATTACGAACTCTTCACACACAAAGCCACGGACCTGGACTGGTACTTTGTTAACGACTTAAGCAACGAAAGAAGAATATAGATTCGCAACTTGGAATGTTAGGAGCCTTTGTATGGCAGGTTCACTTACAGCAACAGCCAGGGAATTACCAAGATACAAATTAGATTTAGCGTGTATGCAGGAGGTTAGGGGCGACAAAGGGAGCACAGTGAGAGTCGGGGAATATAGTTTTTTCTATGGAACTTGAAAAGAAAATTATCGATTTGGAACAGGATTTTTTATACAATACAGAACAGTATCAGCAGTTAAGACAGTAGAGTTTGTTAGCGAAAGTGTGTCATATATAGTTGTGAGAGGTCGCTGATATACTCTCATGGTTCTGAATGTGCATGCACCAAATGAGGAGAAAAGTGATGATGCAAAGACAGTTTTTATGAGGAAATAGAGCAGGTATTTGATCATTTTTTTAAGTACCATACGAAAATTCTATTAGGAGATTTTAATGCAAATTAGGGAGAGAGAATATTTTCAAACAGACATGTGGGTATCACAGTCTACATCAGGATAGTAATGATAATGCTGTTAGAATAGTAAATTTTGCCACATTAAAAAATTCTAGTTTTTAAGAGCACGACCTTTCCGCACCGAAACATTCATAAGTACACCTGGACCTTTCCTGATGGGAAGACTCACAAGCAGATTGTTCACACATAGGTAGACAGGAGATGGGATTCGAGCATACTAGATGTACAAAGTTTCAGGGGAGCTGATTGTGCCACTGATCACTATCTGGTGGTTGCAAAAGTTTGGGAAATACTGGCAGGAAGTAAAAAAGTTGCACAGAAGTTTGATGGGGAAATATTTTGCCTCAGGAAGTTAAGTGATTTGCAGTTTAGGAAACAGTACCAGATTAAGATTTCCAGCAGGTCTGTATATACGGAGAACTTAAGTGATAGCGAGGAAATAATTAGGGCTTGGGAGAATATTTCAACCCGCTACCGACAGTCTAGGTCTGTATGAACTGAAGCAGCATAAACCAGGTTTGATGAAGAATGTTTAGGTTTTTTAGATCAAAGGAAGCAGCCTAAGTTCAGTGGGTATAGTATACAAGCCAAAGCAATGTAAATAATCTAAACAATGCAAGACGTAATGCTAGCAGACATTTAAGGAACAAAAGGAAGGAATATCTGAAAGCTAAAATTGATGAACTTGAAACTAACAGTAAGATTAAAAATAACAGAGACTTGTATAGGGGCATCGATTACGTTAAGAAGGGTTACCGGCCTAGAAAAAATAGAGTAAAGAATGAGAACTGTTATTTGATTACAGACTACCACAGTATTTTGGGTAGGTGGAGGAACCGTTTCTCTCAGCTGTTCAATGTACATGGGATTAGTAATGTTAGGCAGACAGAAATACAAGCAGCAGAACCACTAGTGCCTGAGCCAAGTGCCTCTGATTTTGAGTTGGCTATTTGAAAGCTAAAAAGTCACAAATCACCAGGTCTTGATCAAATCCCAGCAGAACTGATTAAGGCAGGGAGTAGAACAATTCACTATGAGACCCATAAACTTATTAATTCTATTTGGAATAAGGAGGAATTGCCTCAGGATGGGAAGAGGTCGCTTATTGTACCTATCTAAAACACGGGTGATAAAACAGATTTTAGTACTTGTAGGGGCATATCACTTTTGCTAACTTCGTACAAAATTTTATCCTACACCTTACCGTCAACGTTAACTCCATATACAGAGGAAATTATTGGGGATCATCAATGTGGATTTTGATGCAACAGGTAAGCTATTGATCAAATATTCTGCATTCGTCAAATACTTGAAAAAAATGGGAATACAAACAAGCAGTTCATCAGCTCTTTATAGACTTCAAGACAGCTTATGATTCAGTTAGGAGGGAGGTCTTATACAATATTCTCTACGATTTTGGTATCCCCATGAAACTAGTAAGGCTAAAAAAATGTTTCCGATTGAAAAGTATAACAGAGTGCGGGTTGGCAAGAATGTGTCTGACATGTTTCCTATGAGGAATGGTTTGAAACAAGGAGAAGTTATGTAGCCATTGCCTTTCAACTATGCTTTAAATTACGCCATTAGGAGGGTTCAGGTAACCCAGGACGGTTTGAAATTAAATGGTACACACCAGATTCTGGTTTATGCCAATGATGTTAATATATTGGGAGGAAGCTTACATGCTATATAAGAAAACGCAGAAGCTTTCGTAGTTGTTAGTAAGGAGATTGGACTAGGAGAAAATGGGAATAAAACTAAGTACATGGCCTAGTCTCTAGATCAGAATGCCGGAAGGGAATCGCAGTTTGAAGAATGATAATGGTTTATTTGAAACGGTGCAAGAGTTCAATATTTGAGAACAAATTTAACAGATCACAATTCTATTCAGTAAGAAATTAAGAGCAGATTGAAGTCAGGGAATGCTTGCTATCATTCGGTGCAGAATGTTTTGTCTTCCAGTTTGCCACCTAAAATTTAAAGATTAAGATTTAGAGAACTATAATTTTGTCTGTTTTTTGTATCTGTGTGAAACTTGGTCGCTCAGATTGAGGGAGGAACGTAAGCTGAGGATGTTTGAGAATGCTGACGAGAATATTTGGTCCTAAGAGGGACGAGGTAACAGGGGAGTGGAGAAAACTACATAATGAGGAGCTTAATGACCTGTTCTCCTCACCCAATATTGTGCGGGTGATAAAATCTAGAAGAATGAGATGGGCAGGGTATGGAGCGCGTATGGTTGAGGGGAGAGGCGTGTACAGGATTTTGGTGCGAAAACCGGAGGAAAAGAGACCACTTGGGATACCCAGGGCTAGATGGGAGGATAATATTAAGATGGATCTTCAGGAAGTGGGATGTGGGAGTATGGACCGGAACGAGCTGACTCAGGATAGGGACAGGTGGCGGACACTTGTGAATGCGGTAATGAAACTTCGGGTTCCATAAAATGCGGGGAATTACTTGACTAGCTGCAAACCGGTTATCTTCTCTAGATGGACTCTGTTTCATGGAGTAAGTAAGTAAGTAAGTTATTAAGTAAATAAGTGAGCTAAAAATGCAATGTAGTATTCACTCTGAATGTTCAGTTCATTTCTGTTGTATCGCCTCAAAGAAGTAAATAATTTTAAACCAAAAAGACATTAACGACTATGAGTAAATTGCAATTAATTCTGCTGTCCTGCTTGCTAACATCAGCATCGACGTTATCCCAAGGATAAAGAGTATATTGAGTTTTCATTAGCCTACCATTCCCTTCTACAAAAACAGCAGTGCAGAACAATGTACAGTGGCATGAAATGATAGAAGAGAACTGAAAAGTTTTACCACAAATTCAGGATTTGTCATGTAAGTCGCATGAAATCATTCACGGTCAAAAATGGCGGTAGCATTACTGTGCACTACACTGCACAGAACATTATTACAAGTTCACAAAAAATTCAGTAATCTGATTAACATTCCACAGTTTTATAAGCATAAATCTACAGCTGCCAAATTATTGGAATGATGCAAGTTATATTACGCTGCACCCACTTGGTTGTTTTAAAAGACACAAAGTATAAATTCATTTTAGCAGAAGCGACAGGAATTTTGGCGAAATGTCACAACGGTCTATACAATAGAGGCTTCACGTTTATTCTAATGATAACTTTCAGTAATCCGACGATACGGATATTAAGCCATTGTTGTATTCAAGAAATAGGGCTGTTATCAGTGTTGTCAACAATTAGGAGGGAATAAATTATGTTGGAAACACATTTTCTGCAGTATATATACATATACATATATATATACAAGGTATATATAATTTATAGTGTGTCTGTGTGTGTGTGTATATATATACACACACACACATATATATGGGTACCAAAGGAGTAGGACGGCCTCGATGGTGTGCACCTTGCTGACAGGTACATACTAATAAAACTCGAGTAAAGCCAGATATTCCTACTAAGTCCTATACATTAATGCCCAAGTCATGGCTCCTGCGCAACGTGTAAACGGCTAAGTCATGTAAGAGCGAAAAGCGAGTTCCCGACGCTTTAAATTTGGGACTGGTCAGCTGAGGGAGACAACCCCCACAGAAAACATCAGTCCTCAAGGATACCTGGGGGTTGGGCATTAGTCTGATAACGCCATCCTAAAAAAAATTTCTATTCAGAAACCATAGCGAAGCCAAGGCCAAACTGAAACGGCCGAGGCGCTATAGAAAGAAGAAGAAGAAGACATGAATATATAACGTAAAATTCAGCCTGGAATAGCAGGTACTGCTGTCTCTTTTACATAGGACGCATATAAACGAAATGAAGCGCAAAGAATGTCCTTTGCATTCAGGTGTCTTGCATTACTCAGTACAAATATTTCAATTTGCAGTGTTGGAAGGATCAAATTATTTTTCACAAGGACTTGTCGTGCATGATACAGTGACGGACTGTGTGAATGTGTACTGCCAAGTTGGAAATGAGATGACACAGCACGTAACATGAGCTAGTCCCTTTCAATGTTGTTTTAAATATAACGGCCTTCACATTTTTTAATGTAAAATATTTTGGGGTTTTAGTACACGTAATTTAAAAGCCAATTTAACAAATATTTAACACAATTTTCTTTCCAATCCCACAGTTCTGAAGAAATTAACTTGTAATATCGGATGTCCTAATAAACTTTTGACAATTCAGTGATGTTTGCAATATCAGTAAATCAACCCTACGTGCTTTGAAGTAAGCTTAAGGATAGGACGAATAATTCTTGTATCAATGCACATTTCTTCCACGGATCTCCATAAAAGGTAGCATTCAGCATCTGACAAGCGCTCCAGAATTACATGACTACCTTGGAATTAACTTTTTCAAGATTCTACCATTTACGAAACTTCCCTTTGCAAAACAGTGCACGTTTTGGACTAAATCTAAAACTGTCTCGTTGAATATCAGAGATAAGTATGGCAAACAATTCCATTAATTTTATTCAATGCATCCTGAACTATTTCGGGCAGAACGTGTAAGAATTGTTGCTGGGGTTACGACTGGATAGGAACTCCTTTTCTCAATTCAACGCTGTCTGCTCTTCATCATTAGCACATCAAACAGGTGGTTCAAACTGACAGCAGGGGAGTTGGTTCCGGTGTGCAAACGGACCTTGAAGAATGTATGAATTTTAAAACGCCCGTGAAAGCCGATACAAACAGATGATGGAGGAGAGAGAAAGAAAGAGAGAAAGTTAGAATAGAAGACAGAGAAACGTCAGAAAATGTCAAGACCACTAAAAGCGGTAAACGACCGCATTTCTTCTGTCTTTATTCATTTCTAGAGAATGAATTCTATCAGTCCTCAGGAGACTTTGCAATCCACTTTTCCGTTCAACATAGGTTTATTTGTGAAAATATTATTTTGTGAGTGTTCTGTTGTGTCATTTGATACACCTTGAAATTCTTAACAATGAAAATATTCGTAAATGTATATTCTTCCTCCATAAACTCTAGCTGTCAAGAAGGAATAACAAACAAAGATATTTTGATTTTCAACAGCTCAATTTTTCGGTTAGGACTTCATTATTTTCAATATGATTCCAGAAACTTTCTTTCTTTCTTTCTTTCTAGCCTTTTTCTTCTAACTTCACGCCCCGTCTTATAAGATTCGGAACTGAAGTGAAATCGAACAACATTGTAATTCAAATTGGCTTCCATCCACTTGATAATGATGGAACTATTTTGTCCAGTTTCTTTTTATGTCATTTACAGAGTACAAAACAATAAAAAATCAAAAAGAATTAAAGAAACTCCGATTCCAAACAAAATGCAACAAGCAGATGCAGCTGTAAGTAACAGAGAAACGAAGTGCACGCATTGCGCGTAATTAAGATAGTTACGAGTACAAAACCGACAAAAGTTATAGAAAATAAAATCGGACTTGTAAACACTTATTTTTGTACCTTATGTAAAATAATACAATGTGACAGAGATCACAGCTTTTAAATTTATAGGCGTTTTAAAAAATGTTCTTTCGAGCTACATAACCAATAAGTGTCTTATTTGTTCCTAACTATATTAAAAATTTACTAATTCTAAATCAGAGGACTTCATGTATATTCATTACAAATCGCAAGTTTTCACTCTTAGATGAAGAGAAAGATTCAACGAAAGAAAAAATCATTAGTTTCCTCCAAGTGAATTAAAAATATCAAATTTGTTCATGGATGATCAAAAAATGAAGATTTTGAAAAGAAATATTACATGTTTTTCGATTCGGCTCAAGACCAGTGCTCCTGCATAGAATATGATTTGTTGAATACAGAAAAAATTCGCGATACAGACATATATAATTCTGCAAAGCAGGACTGGTTACGTCTGAAAGGTATCAAAAAAGACATTACATTTTAAGAAAAGACATACAATTTGGCGTTAACAAATGAAAAGTACAATGTTCAAAATTATCAAACACACCACTGGTCTTTAATAATGTATTCGCGACTACATGTTCCGGCTCCAACTGCGAGCGTCATTAGGCTTACGAACGTCGATGATGGAAAAATTACATTGTTCAACATAAATTTTTTCCTAAATTAATTGACACTTCCGAGTCATGGCAGAAAATCGTACTTTCAACATGGGTCAAAGGTTTTAATATGCTGTTTATTTATTCTTACCTATTTCAATTTCTTCAATACTAAGAATAATATCGTCACAAAATATATATCACAGACTAATAAGGCTTCCTACCACCCCTTCAATTGCCGTTAATTTTCAGTGTTCACACTGCAAATTAAAGGGACGATAAACACACCGACATTGTATGGGAGCGATAAAACAAAGGATCAAGTACTTGGATCACGGCTTAAGCAAAGGAAGTGTCTTCAAAAGGACACATTTGTGTCATTTCAAAGACAGAAGCAGTCAGGCATATCAACGTATTACTCAATGCACTGTAATTAATGTACTGAAATAACATACAAGAATTCATGGCCAAATTCCAACTTGAACACACTTCTAGACAGTGGATGCTCTTCACTTTGTTACCTAAGGACACTGTGAGGACAGTGTCTCTCCCCAATGGAAACAAGGTCACTTCTGTCCCACTGGTTCAAGCAGTTCACACGACACAAACACAATACCACATTCGGGTTTTGCAGCTAAAAACACGTTACTACGAACACCAGTGTAATACATGTGCTGACCTAAACGTTACAGCAATGGTGACTGTGCCGCCATGCGAGTACACTGAATTTTGCTGCTTTTGAAGAGTCAGCCAGTCGACGGACTGTCACTACAGAATAGAAAAATGTTCACTGCGTTCAGAAACAACACAAGGTCAGAGGAATGTGGTACAGACTGGTTTTAGGGATGTCACTATCTATTTGCCTTCAATTGCTGTTTGATAAAAATGCCCGAGGGATTTAGAAGGCGAAGTGTTTGTTTACTTAAGACAAAAAATTCGGTTTCCATAAAATACGGGATTTGTTTGAAAAACTGAGAAACAATTGCCTTCTCAAGATGGATTACCCAATGGAATTTTTTAGTTACTCCTTTCGTAAGTCAGCTAGTTATTTAGCTAGATTATTAGTAAGTATAAAGGACTTGACTTTTACCAGTGTGTAAAATATAAAATAATTCATTATATACGTGCCAGTATACAAGATAAAATTTGCTGCCGGATCCAATTAAGAAATGAAAGGAATCTCTAACGAATCGCAGGATCTGCATTTAATGTACTTTGAGATTCGGCGACAGAAAACAGAGTGTGAGTCCGGCAGATGTAAAAGAGTAATGCAACAGTAGACAATGTGAAGAAGAATGAAAGGGGAAGAGGCCGCTTACAAACTGAAGCGACATATAAAGCAGAGATAATCAATAATGAAGAGTATATCTTTTGCAGTAAGGCGCCTACACACGCAAACGTCTAACGACTCTGCAAAATACTATTTACCAATTCTGACTTGTTAAAGTGGGATGAGATTATGTATGAGATGAATGTAACACTAACATCTTTTATTACGTAGAATACAAGATCGTATGATTTATCTTATTTATCTCATACTTCAAATACGTGAGGCTTTTGTACGGGTGCCACGGATCAATTCTCTGATCAGTCATCTGCTAACGGACGAAAATAAGCACATCCATCACTTACACTGAATGAGTGACACAACGAGGAGGACGCACTGCCCAGTTTCCGCTACCGCACATCTCATTCCCACACTTAAGCCTCCAGTGCATGTACTTCAACATTTAGTGTGCGAAATATTTGTTCATCCACCACGCTTCGCTATTACATTGAACTGTCTTCACACCTACTAGCAGGCTTCTATAGTGCACCGCGTTCTGCATTATTTAGCAGGTACATTAAATAATTCTGTGGCCTCAACATTCGTCTTTCTGCTAACTTAATAGTATCAAGGTCTTCGCTCTTCTGTGGTAGTAAGCAGGGTAGCTTAACTTTTAGTTACTGAAGTTTCCGGGCAGTCTGCAAGACCCATAACTACATCACATTAACGTATTTCGTTATAAAAAATACCATAATATCATACATATAATTAAAACTACAGCCCACGTAGTTATATTGTTACATTCAACTGTTTGGCAAGTATTTGAAGCAGAACTGTAACTGAATAAACTGTAACCAGACTATTCAGAGATGAAAGTACAATTCTGAATGCAATTATTTTCTCATTTACCCACACTACATAGCCTGCCAATTCGTCACACGTAAAACCATGGAGCAGAGACCTTCTTGAGAAGGAAACATATCATCAGCTAATAAAGAAGCTCCCTGCATCTCGTCAAAACCGAACGTCCATGACCGTCTTCCCAACGACTAGTCTCGAGTCCCTAACCTGCGCCACACCAACACAGTCCTCGTATTCCTACCGATTTCTTGAAGATTCATTGCAATAATTAAATCCCATCTACATCTAGGTCTCCAACAGAGTCTCTATATGATTTGTAAATAATATTTATTGTGAGTGGCCGAAGCCTGATGTCACACCGTCTAAGGAGTGGGTGTGCGCCACTCGCATGCTGAGATTCCGGCTCCGAATTCCGACTGGGGGATGAAATTCTAACTCTTGTGAGATGTGTGTGTTTTGTCTAGTAGAGGCATCTGCGTCGAGATGATCCCTCTTCAAAATAGTCCTACCAACTGTGGTGTGTCTCATTGATGGTGAAGTCTCAACAGTCAGAAGGCAGTGGCACATTATAAGATGTAGTACCGAGAAAAGTAAATGGTTACGAGTGAAGTACAAAACAGCACGGTATTTGATACTAAGAGTCAGTATACTTCTTCCAGACTCCACTTTCTACCCCATCTATAAGCCCAAATATTATCCACCTTTTCCATCGCACGGACCGATATTAAGCGACGTTTAGCATACAAAAACTTCAACAATCATTAATTTTGTATCGATAAAGGCTAGGATATTGTTTCAGTAGGTCACGAAAGTTCATAGCCTTGAACTCTCGATAAAGGCCTGAATTATAAAGTGGAAAAAAATTTGTCCTCGTAACTCACAAAACTGACTACCCTCCACACTAATCAATAATTTACTATATTCTCCCAGTAGTTCAACGCTGCCCCTAAGTGTACACTGTCAGTCGTATCTTGCATCGTCTGCCAACCGGACGTCTTGTGTAACCGACACTTATTATCTCAGGAAGAGAAAGTTAGGAGAAATACATGGAGCACAGCAAATATGAAGCGAGATCTCACACTTCAAACAATAACAGCCTTGTTGAATATCGTTTTAAAGTTCTTCTGTTCTTATATCGTTTGGGAGGGATTCCACTTAACATGAAGTCAGTATCAACACTTAACGCACTATACAACACCACCGTAATCATGTGTTTTTATATTACATATATTTGTGTCTGTGTGGATACTTTGGTTCACAGACATCAGTTGAAATTCGCCATGCAGAAGTTGCGCAATTCTTTAGGAATGCTAATGATCACGTGGACGCATTTCAGTGCCAGGTAAGCAGCATTACATTCCACATTCATACTGTGCGATTACGGGATATCCATTTGGAGGAGGATCATATTTCTAACAATGTTAAGAAGTAAGATTCTTAATTTGAGAATTAATTTAGAATGTAGAACAAATGAAACTGATAAATGCAAAAGAAGGGAGGAATTGAACCATTCAATCAAATTTTGTACCTATACAGGCTGAGTTGGATAAATTAATGTAACAGATTTTTTAAATTAAAAATTGTGTTTTTCCCACTATGTCAAGTATTAATTAACATTTGTATATTTTACCTTTTATAGAAAATATACTTCAAAATTTGCGATATTCAGATCACATTAAACCTTGTACTTTTATCCACAAATTACAACTGTGCTTAATAAAAAATTTTCTCATTACAGTTACCGTAAACGTGATATCGAACATCTTCTTACTCTGACGGATTCCTTCACGTGGGAAGAACTGCCGACCAGAGATCCCGATACAGGATATTTAACAACTGCTGGGTATATCCCGAGAATTCAGAGCTTTACCAAATACACGGCGTTATTCTCATTTGCAGGCCACATTATCCAAAGCACCGTACGCATTATAACGAGCCATGACACAATCTATCCTCTGTGGTTCCCCGTTGACGCATCAAAGAGCCCAATATACGAAATTATTAACGTAATGCAGGTATGTTCATATCGGTAAGTTAATTAATTCTAATTATCCTCAAAATCTGTACACCCTGGTGTTTCAAACTTCGACACCCGAAAATTTAGCACATTACAGCTAAACACCGTAGAATATCAATACAACGCCAATATTTTGGGCGAGACAGAAGTTTTGAAATACATATTTAACATGTATATACTTGTTACCTTTTCGCTAATAACGGCAGCTGTCTAAATCGTGCCAGTAATTAAGATAATAAAAGCTATATTTTAGGTCAATAAAGCGAAGACGCCACAAAACTAGACATACAACATGATTGCTATTAATAAGCGTACATTACAGCAATACCATTAGCGGTCTGGGCAGACCCTGACTGCTCCAGGAGGGTGAGGCTACCAGATCATAATAGAATCAGCATATGAAGGTGGTAGGGTTACCAGACATACGCACCGGCATATTTATACTCCCCTCCCACGGAAAATATTCCTGGTATTTAATTATGTGAATGCTGTATCGACTCCAGCCTCACAGGGCTGCCGGGCGGCCACGACATGCCCCATTAAAAATACGTAATAACAATTTGAGGATCGAAAGAAATATATAGACAGGGACATTTCTATTAAAAGGCTATGTACACTGCGGGAGACACTAGTTCACCGATTTCAACAACACCTGCCTTGTGCAAAACGTTCAGTCGGTATATGTGATTTTGTGTAGGTAGCGCTCACTTGAACATTTAGATATGTTACCTGTAAGTGGCGGTGTGCGTCGTAAAATAGTTAAATTTCGATAAAAATGACTTGTAATTAATACCACACAGATTGCCTTTCGGAAAATAATTAGTCATACATTTACCCTCCTACGAAAAGTCGTAATATCGTTTCGAAAATATGACGTAAAATGCGATTTCGTGCCCTAATTTACGTGGTGGCGAACAGCTCAGTTCAAAGGCCACAAACCTAAAACAAACTAGTAGAAAACCCATTTACTATTATATTGTAGAACAAATGTAGTTATTCATCGTCGTTTCCACGTATATAATAAAAACATACAACTAAACAAACGACCGGTCTACTGGCTATAATGTAAATAATACCAAATAACACAATGCATTCTATAAGGCATGTTTCTCTGTTATAGTACGTACTTAAATTGGATTTGTGGTCGTGATTTGGCTACTGTACTCTTCACACAAGCGATTGCAGGAGAGCTGTCTTGATACTCTCTCAGATGTAATGACGAAAACACAAGTTTCTTGGAATGTTAGCCGTTTATTACAATGTTTCACAATAAGAAACACATTACTTTTCAAAAAGCGTAAAATAATTTCAAAATTCTCAAGCAATAGCTACAAAACAAACAAAACACAAACAAAATAATTAAGAAAGACGTTTAATTTTCTTATCAAAGCCTTCCTTCTAACAAAAAGAAAATGTCAGTCAGGACTCCCAGGACTTTTCTATTGACACCTAAAATTACAGCTAAGCAGCCGTTAATAACGATCTCAGAGATGTCAGAAAGTTGTTTTACTTCAGGTCCTTCATTGAAGGAAGACACTAATACAAGCACAGTTACCCACGTGTCTAACATGTTTTGTTGATCTTCTGATTACGATGCAAAACACTGTCACTGTTATGCAAATACAAACCAGTCACTAGTGTTCAGATTTCTCACTTCAAATTGATACTGCCCTTATAAAACGCAAATAATCCCTTTGGACCATGACGTATAAAACAAGACAGGCAATGTACGTGAAACGTAATATTGTCGCGCGTTCGCATGACGACCTTTACATTGGAAATGGTACAGTGCTTTATTTTATACTGTTAAGACATGCACGTCCCTGTCAACAAAAAAACACGTATTTAACGATCTGTGTTCTATTTATTGTTGCACTACGCACATCGCTGCCAGTAAAGGAAATACACTTAAGTCTTCATGTAAAATCCGTCATATTGTAGTCCGACTTAAAAAAGTTTAAGATTTTCTCGAAATTTTTTTATAAAAACGGGACGCATGCTGGTACACGCGGACAAACGGACATAACGAAATAATATACGTGTATCGTAATTAAGCGAACAGGCTTTAAAAACCCGGGATATCACCATAATTCGCCTGTGATATAATAAGTATTACACTTTACCAGTTTATGTCTATTATACATGAAACCATATCTTCTCTGGGCAGCATTATATTTCCACGTGCGACCGAAATTTTTTAATATATATTCTTCGAGGTTTGACGCGTAACGCACGATTTTCTGGAAAAAAGTATCAAACCCAATACACATGGTTTGATTTTCTTTACCAATTAGACCGAAATATCCCTATTCTGCAAGAATTCAGCGAGATATAGCACATTTTGAAGAGCTTCATGCAAGGAAACTCGTAATTCTTTTAGAATTTAATGAAAATTGAAATTTCCCGCCATACTTTACAACAATTTTCGAACATCAAAAGTCATGAAGAACCGATAAGTGTGAGTTCAGCTGTTCCCAGCAGGCGGACATGGTGAATATAACAGTCGCTTTTCGAAATTTTTAAAAAGCTCCTAATTAAGAAATAAAGTCAAATTTTATGTATCCGTTTATTACATTTCGGGCATTTTGTTTATTTTTCGCAATTCAATTTGTTTCTTTTACGAATATATACGCCAGTGGACTCCCGCTAGCCGTGTTGGATACAGATACAATTTTTTATGAATCACTTGAATTTTTCCCTTTTCTATTTGAATGATAGAACAGTTGAAATAACGCGAAGATTAACCTTGAACTACACTTCAGTTTCTCGTCACAAGAAATCAATATAATACTAAATTGACTGTGATGGCCTTGTTTATAATATTAGAAGCTATTTAAGACTCAATTGGATTAAAGCTTCGAAATGTCATTGGTCCGCGTAAGAAACGTTGCAGCGTTATAGGTTCGAGAATTAGTGGCG
>Ga0131853_10008496_pt1 | contig 18727 bp, 13 predicted proteins | sample TergutLab28metaG_FD_92764 | JGI IMG/M metagenome (GOLD analysis project Ga0131853, IMG submission 92764) | Labiotermes labralis P1 segment gut microbial communities from Petit-Saut dam, French Guiana - Lab288 P1 (version 2) (version 2) | ecosystem: Host-associated > Arthropoda: Insects >...
TAGATAAAGAAAAGAATCAATGTATTAGGCAAAAAACGGGAGTACAGAACATGGTAAAGGAAATAAAACAGTACCAGAAAAAGTGGCTACAACACGTACAGAGGATGGACACAAACAGACTACAAAAACAAGCACTACAACATAAACCAAAAGGACGAAGGAAAATAGGACGACCGAGGAAGAGATAGAGGGACCAAATTCATCTTGAGGATCAAGGAACAGGAAACACACCTAACCCTTCAGGAACATGATGATGATGATGATATACTATTAAACCGCACGGAACTCTGCAACACTCAAAGTGCGTAAAATGCATGTATGCAATCCGCTATTATGCACCTCCGGGACCAAACGGTTGACGGATACAGAACGTTATAGTTATGTGCATCTTGAAGCACCTGGCAAACGCATGGCCAGACCTAACCACCTTGCCACCTGATATCTTGTCCTGTTTTCGTGCCACACTTTCTACTCTATCGTCTCTACTTACGTAACATGTACATACTGTCTCAAGAAACCAAGACACCAATATGTCACTGTTTACAATGTCATATTCACAACCTGCTACTGGTTGATGGAATCATATTTCCGGTTAACAGAGGTCAGCGTATGATCCAGTACCCGATATCGAGGCTTTTACTGCCCATCCCCTAAGAAACAATAATGAGGCCAATACCACAGCGCGATTCAGGGCCTGCAGCCTCAGATATTTTCCTGCATTCCGTCCAGAAAACATAATTCGAGAATTTTCAAAACCTTTTTTGGGGGTGGGGGAGGGGGAAGGGGGGCGAGTATGGGGTGGCACAGTTGGTTGAGGCACTGAGCTACAAGCCGGAAGACAGCAGGTTCGATTTCCGATGGGATTATTGGGATTTTTCATTTACTTAATCCTTCCGGCAGCATTACGGCCCTGGGGTCGACTCGGCCTCCAACAGAAATGGGGGTAAAGACGGCCGGTGCATAGGGCTGGCAACCTAAACACCTATATGTGCCGACTGTCTTGAAACTCTGGGAGCCTCCAACCTCCTGGAGCCTTAGGGGCCTGTAATGGAACTACTGTTCCAACAGTTCTTTTTAATACTGGAAGAAAGTCGTCAGCCCCGCGCACCAAACCCTAGCCTGGATGACCAGGGTTAATAGGCAACTCGATCGAAACCTGTCCAGAAACCCTACCGCTGCGCCATACCTCCAAGACTGTTACTGGAACATGCAACAAAGCACTCTTCCGTAACTACGGGTTAAACGTCATAGTATCGGTAAGAAATGCAAGATCATATAGTTCCGTGCATTGGGGAGGGGGGGGGGGGATTTTATAGTTGAAAATGCAGCTGCACTTCAAAATCTACCGAATACTTGACAATTCTCAACACACACTCACTCTCCCTCTCCTCTGGCGCTGCGGCCCAGCGCGGGTCATGGCCTCCTCCTGCATGAGGTTTCTATGTTACTGTAGAAGCCCTAAGATTGGTACAACCTAGGTTTTACCAGTAAATCCTAGCTTTTACCATAGTGAGGTGGTAAAAGTCCGAAAAATGCTTGGAAACGCTTCCATTCCGGGCTTTTACCAAACCATGTCGGTAAATGCTGGCATTTGCCGATACGTATTGGTAAAAGCCCGTTTTGTTTGGCTGTGATTATGCTTTGTAAGAGAGAGAGAGAGTGTGTGTGTGTGTGTGTGTTTTAACTTTTAATTATTCATTGAACATGTAAGTTTAAAATATTTTGGCGGTAATTTATGTTGCATAATTCTATGGAACTCAGTTTTTATATATTTATTGTACCGGGTCCATACTTAAATTAGCTTAGCTTATTTTCGGCACAACAGTCGCAAGCGATACCTGGGTCGACCAGTCCGCGTCCCGCCATAGGGCGTCGGTTCGGGAGATGCGTGGTCAGTGCATCACAATACCTTACGCGGTATGTGGTATACTCAACCGAACTTTTAATTATTTTTGTTTATTTGAAGACTATGTGAATGGAATAGGAAATTAAAACAGCATTCTATTATCAGATTAAACTCTATATTTTTCACCATGAAACTAGTCCGTTACAATAATTTGCCTTTGTATATTTAAATTTAAACAAAGCCTAGAATAACATTAAACTTAACTGCTTTATATTTTACTGCATTTAAGTAATGTATTAAAAGAAAATATTCATGAAATAAATGGAAATTATTAATCAGAATTTCCTTGAACATTATCAAATCATAATTAAACTCACTTGTTACAGCAAGGTTGACTGTTATAATATTTTGAGTTACAAAGTAGATTGGCTGATTTGCACAAACATATCTTCGTGGTACACTTCTTTGAACAGTTGCATTTTCTGAACCCTTGTCCACCAACTAAAGAAACCTTATTTACCACTTCACATACACTTATTTCCTCCGTACCAACTTCTTCGATGCTTAAAAAAATTTCTTTGCATGAGGTAAATTGGTTTCTTGTGTACAACGCTTTTAGTTTATCCAGCTTAATAGCAAGTTCATAAAATTCTTCGTCTTCAGTGTCTGTGATAACGGCTATTATTGATCTTGGATCCATCTTCGCTCTGTCAATATCTGGTATTTTTATTCTAACATTTTGTCCGAGAGTAGGTTTTGGGAACTTTTAGAGGAAGTTGCTTTCATTTTCTTTGTCTGCTCCTCAAGTCCTTCCCTGGCAGCCTCTCCAAACACTTTCACTTTTTGACCTCTGCTGATAGTCGCAGTTGTCTCGTCAGGGGTTTTAGAGATTGCTTCTGGGTCTATTTTTTGATTTTGAACTTCGGTCTCCACTTCCATTGCTACGTAGGTTCGTGGTCTGTGTTTGTGTTTCATACAATTATGCAACATAAAAGACCGCCAAAACATTTCAAACTTACATGTTCAATGAATAATTAAGAGTTAAAACACACACACTTACAAAGCATAATGACAGCCAAACAAAAGGGACTTTTACCAACAGGTGTCTGCAAATGCCAGCATTCACCGACATGGTTTGGTAAAAGCCCGAAATGGAAGCGTTTCCAAGCATTTTTCGGACTTTTACCACCTCACTATGGTAAGTGCTAGGATTTACTTGTAAAACCTAGGTTTTACCAATCTTCGGGCTTCTACAGTAACATCTAGACCACACACACAACGACGCACCACAGTCCGCAGGCCTATGCACGAGTGATAAGGTCGTCGCAGAGACCTCTACCTGACAACACATACAACACTCACGGCCGACAAACACCCATTGCCCCCGGCGTGATTCGAATTCACAACCTCAGCAAGCGAGCGGCCTCAGACCTACGCCTTAGACCGCGCGGCCACTGGGACCGGCATTCTCAAAACAGACACACGCACACACACACACACACACACACACACATACAAATTAGGCCTACATAAACGTACTGCATCTATAAGCGGAACTGTTAACTACGAACTTTGTATCCGATAGCACAAACGAATAAAAGGACAACCCAACACAGTACTCGTGCTTGCAAAACACGGTCTTTGATATCACGCACACGCCCTGTTCTGGATGTTTATTTTTGTTACAATGCCACCAGCACCACAGCCAGAACACGTGTTAAATATTTAACCTATCTGGATAACCTTCAGAATAGAGTGATAACTGCATTTATGACGTACCTTCTCTGAAGTGCAGGAGCAATCTTACAGTTCAGATTGACCAGCGTTACATTTACGTTTGATACTCTACAAAACAAACCAGACTACTTTACCACTAGTTGCCATATTTCAGAACAAGTCACATTTGTACTAGTTAAAGTATTCTGCATTTCTTACAGTAATCTACACGTGTTCCCTACATCCAATTCCTAGAGTCCACTTCCCTTTCTAAATAGTTTTCAAGGCCACCTCTAGGTATGCTCGTTGGTGTTCATATTTCAACCTTTGAGCCTGCTGTGAATATCCGCCCACCCGAAAGCCATAGTTTTTCATTCCTACATTAATAACAACATGCCGAATGCGTAACTTGTGAGGCAGAATCATGAATAGCATGATATCGCAAAATACGCCAGAAATTTACCGACGTTTCGAAGGTACGTGCTGTCTCCCCCTTCAGGCTGGAAGAATGCACTGAAGAGAGAAACAATATGGTCCTTCTACCAGATTATACGTCGTCTGAGTCAAGAAGACGGGAATCGTGTTACGAATTCGATCTTTTATGAAACGAGACATTGATCACTGTTGTAATGCGGACAAACCGTTCAAATCACACAAGCAAGGGCAGTACAACCACAATTAGGCATCGGTAAAAAGCTAAACACAGACAGAACTCCGTCCTCACCCTACTGAAACCCTAATAATTGTAGACAGTAATAAATGCAGGCCGGAGATAGCTCCCTCCGAAAGAAGTTAACGAATCTACTTTCTATTCAAGTAACTTACATGAAACGCCATCACCCAGCTTCCCCTACTTCTGCACAGCCTACCCTCCAAGAGCGTCAGGAGACTGAATTTGTGCGGACGAACATAAAAAACCAAACAGAATATCATATTTAATACAAACACAAGTGTGCACTAAATATTTCGACAACAAAATTTCGAACATTACATCTGCTGTGGCCCTAAACCCTAAATCGGGCATAGGGCCCCTTAGTGTTGAGGTTTATGGGTCACACAGACACACATATCCGGTGGGACTGTTATGAACGAGTGATCAGCTCGTCGCACAGACCGCTACCAACACAACACAACACAACAGGCCAACTTCCATGCCCTCAGCGAAATTCAAACCCGCGATGCCAATAATCGAGCGGCTGCAGACCCATGCCTTACACCGCGCGGCCACGTACTACAACTAGATGAGAACTGCGCTCTTCTGTGATATGACGCAGAGTATAGCGGTAATCCCTTACAGACGCCTCGGGACAAGCTATAGGTCCCATCTTCAGGATCAAGCAAGACTCTTGACCCCTGCAGATGGACAGCAAGATTCTTGACCCTTGATGATGGGAACGATAGGTTGTCCCGAAACGTCGGCAAGGAATTACAACTATACGCTGCGTAATATACCACAAAGCGCAGTTCTCATCTACTTCGCGGCTGAAGCCTGAAGTCACTCTTATATGGTGTACAATAAGCATTAATTTAAACCACGGAAGTCATCCGGTTTTTCCGAAACGTCGGAATACACATACCACACGGCGCAGAAACCCAAAAGAAGGCCGTAAAATGAAAACAAGCTCTCAGCAGTGGTCAAGACGTAGGTAAGGGTCAGGTCATCCACATGATTAAGCACTATGCCACATATGAAAGGGAGAAGGTACGGATCATCTGAACAAGTCGCACAGGCCTCTACCTACATAACACACAACAAGAACACCCATGTCCTCGGCGGGATTCGACCTCGCAATCCCAGCAATCGAGCGGCCGCAGACATAAACCTTAGTTTGAACGGCCAACGGGATCGCCCCAACAAAAGTTATACTGCATGCCTCGCCACTAGATGGGAGTGGACGGCTTCACGCCCAGGATACTTTACGTACGCCCGAACGCACTGAACAGAAACTAGTCTGGATGCTTTCCAGACGAAAGCAAGTACTTTCTTAAAGGAGCATCGAAAACAGAATCCGCGGTCGCTCACCCCGTAACGTAGTGACTATACTCAATGAGCCATCTCCGCACTTTAGTTATGAAACAATGATGATGGACTTTAAACTCAAACCATGAATCACTTCTGTGGAGACGAAATTCCTGGCTCAGCGTATCATAAATATACCCACAAGAAACAAGACAAGACACTTAGGGTAAAACTGAACATAAAACCAGTTTCTAACCATCAGTCCGTACAAACCGGTTTTGCGGCTCACCAACCCTCTTATCTATTGGAAATCAGAACTATCCCCCACGCCCCAGGGGTTAAGAAGTCGGTGCCTGAAACTGATCTCACTATACCATGGCTAGGTTAATACGTGACGCTTTCATTTTCCCTTACGTCTTCATAACATCATGTCCGATTAACGACACGGGCAAATTCATCAATTCACTTATTCCTTTATGGTCCATGGGCTTCATTAAGAAGCATTCATTAGCAAACTCTACCATTACTGAATGACCGGGTGTTTAGAGAAATGGTCCTCAGCGTCCCAGCAGAAATTGCACACGGGCACTTCCCCTGCTCAAGTCGAAAGCATTTCCGCTTGAGCCAGCCTGCTTGGCACCAGTACCTTTGAGACTCATATTAATGTTACCTTATCACCTACGCTTAATCTTCCAACTAGCCTAACTGATGGTTCAAAGGGCCCACATTTCTCAACTTCCCCATGCATAACTGTTACTGACTGGGGTCGTCAGGGTTGTGATACTTGTAGCTAATCATAGGCGTTCCGTTGGAGCAGGTACCCTCGACCTTTCAGGACCCGGACAACACAGGCAGTACGGTTCCTCCGCAGTGTCGGTATCCGGCAGTATGATTACACGGCGTCACAGCCTACATGACTACAATTTGGGGATTCCTACCTGTGAAAACCTAAAAAATTAATACTGATAAGAAATGTTTGATTTTCGGAGCGTATACAGCTTTTCTAAACCACGCACGCGCACATGATTCTCAGCATTTTCACACCGATATAGCACAATCCTTACAGCGGCTAGGCTATGGGGATGGAGTAAAACAGGGTTTCGGTCCCCGACAGGGCAGATTTCTCTCATTACTCCGTCCCGACGAACCCTGGAGCCCACCAGCCCTTCTACTCAGTCGGTAATACGAAATTTTTCCTCAGGAGTAAAGCGACTGAGGCGTTAAACTAAACTCCGTGCATTGGGTGGAGGAGTTTAAAAAAACCCCTCCACCCAGTGCACGGAGTTATACCTCCACTTCCCATACGTCTTTGTCGCATAGTGTTTAATTGACTGGATAACTGTATTTACCTCTCGGCAAGAACATTCTGAAGCAAAATGATTACGACATTCCTTCATACTAAAAACTCTAAGTTTCCCGCAGTGTTTTCCGCACGATTCTTACAATAAAGGATTATTTCCTTTTACATCATCAATCAGTTCGTATTTGTACTAGCGTCGGCGCTTTTTCTGTGAGGAAAAAAATGAATATTATTTCCTGAAGTTTACGCTTCAGAGGCCCGTGCAATGGGTCAGGCGCTTAGTTGCAGGGTTCTAGCCCGGAGGACAAGGTTCGATACCGAGGTAGTATATGTGAGATATGTGGTAAACAAAGTCGCATTAGAACAGGTTCTTCTCCGGACACTTCATTTTCCTCTGTCAGTATCACTCTTTTATTAAAAGGATATGCAGGCGACACCCGGGAACCTTCATACAAGCGACGCTCTTATGGGATATCGGGGAGCGTTGGATAGGAAGCCGTAAGCGGGTGTCCCTGTTACCAGCGCACGGAGCGTCCTCGGGTTGCAGACGGAGAAGACGGGTCCCAGACATTGAGTAATCCAGCTTAGGGGTTGGGCGAGGGAATAACTAACTCCGCGCTGTAAAAATGCAACATGTTACGAAATGCTTCACAGGCCTTCTGACAAACATCATTTGGAACGAACTGCTTAACGGAAAATGGACATGACATTTGGAACTTGGAATGTGACGAGTCTCCACAGGCCAGAGTCAGTGACAGCAAGTGCAAGAAGCAAGTGTTGGTCTTACGGGGAGTACTGGTGGTCAGATGGCAAAAGAGTGGCACTGACCAGCACAGGATTATAATTGTGTCTACGGAAAAGGCCATAAAAATCATCGATTAGGGACAGTATTTTTTGCACACACCAGCAGCTGCCAGGGTATAATTCACAGTGTTTGGATGATGTATACAGTTTTGAGAGGTCTGTCAATGATGATGTTCTGAATGTACACGCCTCAACTGAAGATAAAGTGATGACTGAAAGGACAGTTTCTATGAGGAATTAGATTAGACATTCGGTGAATTACCTACCTGCTATAAGGAAGTTCCTTTATGAGAAGCCAATGCAACATCAGGGAGAGAAGATAGTTTCAAACCGACAGGTAAAAATGAGTTTACAAGAAAACGGCGATGGTGCTAAGTAGCAAACTTTGCCGCAACCGAACACCTAAGCTTCAAGGGCCCGACGTTCCCACATCGAAACATTCATAAATACACTTGGACATCAGATGGAAACACTGGTCACATGTTGACACATAAGAAATGGCATAAAGTATACATGATGTACGATCTTTCAGAGAAGCTCACTGCGATACTGATCACTGTCTGGTGAATGGAATAGTTACGGAAAGACTGACGGCAATTAAACGATCATATCGACGTTTGACACGGAGATTTTCAATCTCGGGAAGCTGAATGACGTGGAAGTTGGGATACAGTACCAGACTAAAATCTGAAGTTTACAGCTTTGGAGAACACAGATGATAGCGGTGACATAAATAGGGCCCTGGAAAATATGAGACAGAATATGAAAATCTCAGCTGCAGACAGTCTAGGTCAGTATGAACGGAAGCAGCAGGAACTAAGGTTTGAGGAAAGTGTTAAAAATTCTTACAGGCTAAACTGCGGTGGTTGCAGGATCCAAGCCAAATTAATGCGCATAATGTAAACAATACAAGCGTGAAACGTGTAAAAATTTCAGGAACAGAGGGAACATCCGACAGGTAAAAATCGATGAGCTTCAAACGGCAAGCACGAAAATATTAGTGACATGTATACAGGCATAAACGGTTTGCAGAGGGGTTACCAACCTAGAACTAACTTAGAAAAGGAAAGGAAAGGTGATCTGTCTGCTGAATCCCACAGTATTCTGTACAGGCAGAAGAAATGCTTGTCAGTTATTGAAAGTGCTTGGGATTAACGACGTTAGGCATACTGAAATATAAACAGCTGAGCAACCAGTGTCAGAGGTTAGTGCCTTTTAGAATGAGATGGGAACTGAAAATTTAAAAGATATCAGCGCCAGGTTTTGATCAAATTCAAAACAGTAGTGATTTAGGCAAGAGGCACAACAGTAGTTCTAATCCAGAAATGTACATATCCTTTGAAACTAGGATGAAAATGTCTCAACAGAGGAAGGACTCACTCTACTTATGGGTAAGAATGGTGACAAAACACACCATTTGTAATTATTCTGGCATACCACTATTATCAACCGCATACAAAATTGTATTCAACATATTTCTGTTAAGGTTACCTCCATATACAGAAGAAATAAATGGGGAACATCACGTGCTTTTTGACGTAACGGGTCAAGAAGTGACCGTATATTGTATAATCGCCATGACTTAAGATAAAATTGAAATAAAATGGGGCGGTACATCGGCTATTTATAGGCCTCAATGAAGATAATGATTCAGCTGGAAAGGGAAATTTGTACAGTACTGTTCGTGAGTTTGTTATAGGCATAAGACAAGTTAGGTTAATAAAAGTGTGTTTAGATGAAACCTGCAGTGAAGATTGGATAAGCTAACATGTCAGAATGGTCTGACAAGATGCTTTATCACCATGTGTTTTTCAACTTTGCCTTAGAATGCTATGACGTAGGTTGACGCAAACCAGGAGAGGTTGAAATTGAATGCGACACATTAGCTCCCTCTTAATGCTGAAGACGATGATTTACTCGATGGAAACATGCACACTATCAAGAGAGAGAGAGAGAGAGAGAGAGAGAGAGAGAACGCGCAAGAAGCTTTATAAGCCGCTAGGAAGGGCGCTGGTCTAGAAGTAAGTTATAACAATGCTAAGTATGTGTTCAAGCCTCGTGAAGAAAATTCAGAACAAAATCACGGCATAAAGAGTGGCAACAACTGATTTGAAAGTGTGACAATATTAAAAAATTTGGAAACGACGGCCACAAAAGAAAATCGCGTGCATGACGAAATTACAAGTACATTAAAACTGAGGAATACCGGACAGCTGCTGCCACTTGTTCCACATTCTTCTGTCTTGCCACTTGCTATCTAAATATACGAATTCAAAAATTAAAACATACAGAATTACAGCTCTGTATGGGTGTGAAATGTAATCTCCCACAAGAACACAGGCTATGGCTATTCGAGAATAGGGTGCTGAGAAAGCTATTTGGACGTCAGGGGGAGGAAATAACAGGACACTGGAGAAAAGTGCACAATAAGGAGCTTCGTGGTGTTTATAGTCACCAACTATTTTTGGGTCATGTAATCCAAGAGAATGAGACGCGCGGTGCACATGACGCTTATGTGGGAGATACATACAGAGTTTCGGTAGAGAAACCTGAGGAAAAGGGACCACTTGGAAGCTCTGGGAGTATACAGGAGGACTACATTGAAGCATATCTTAAAGAAAAAGGATGACATAGGCGTGAACTGGAATGATCCGGCTCAGAAAAGGGACGTGGGTGGCTGTTGTGAACAAGGTAATGAACTTCTGAATTCCATAAAATGTCGAGAACTCCTTTGAACTAGATGAGGAACTACTTACTAGCTTCTAAAGAATGACGCTGCTAAATGGAGTTAGTGTAGTTAGTCAGTCAATTAATCACAGTTGGATAGTTAGTTAGTCAATCAGGCAGTTGGACAGAACGGAACTTCCGCGTATATTTCATGCTTCAGAGGGTTACATGGGTTACGCTTACATCTTCGAACTCTCATTCAACAGATAAGGTTTATAAAGATATTTATAATTAAGGGCATACAGAAAAAGAACAAGACCGCTAGCTTAACAAGAGAAATGAATAAACCCACTGCCACGTCGCTCGGCCGGAAGAGTTGCCCCCTCTGTCAACATCGACTCGTCCAAAGAGAAAAAGTGATGGGGCTGGATGCTGGGTCAGAGTCCAGACCCATTACAGCAACATTTGAATACAACGTATCGGTCTTGCTTCTTATTTCCCTATCCTGATTCTATACATTAAAGGAAAATAGATGAAAAATACAGAGGTACGGTAGCAACGTATATGGCCTCTTTGTTACAACAGAGTGAAAATCAACTTGGTTATGTGCTTAAATAAGCACCACGCCATGAATGGATAAAGTAAAGTGGAGGTAAAGCTCCACACATTTTTAACCCGCATAAGGGGGTGGTGAGAGATCGGTCATCGTCACACCTTGAAGGCATTAACCCACAACGGAACATATAAGATGATCAATGGGCCCCAAAACCAGTCTAGAAGCATTAGAATAGAGAGAAAAAAATATCATTAGCGTGCTGGAAATTCGGTCCAGCCAGTAGCACAGTAGTACATGGCAGAAGAGTAGTTCTACTATTCTCTCTTCTGCTCCAGTGAAAGGCAGGTCGTTACGAAACGTCGGTACGTATCTGACTACACGGTGTCGCATCCCAGAAGATCGCAATCTTGATACTCACAGACAGGCGAACCTCACAGCCTGTTCTTCTGCAGTTTGTAGCACGTGTAAACAAGACAAGCAATGCGCGTATAACGTAAAACAGAGATGCGTTCGCGTAACCAGTGTTGCCGTGGAAAATCAAGAAGTACAAGATATTTTAAATGAGCGTCTGTAGTCTTAGTTATCCAGCACGCAAAGCGGACGCCCCATATTATATTGTCTTTTGCGGCCTGCTCGGCTCTACCATATTCTTCCACATTATCGTATAAACGATACGATTTGGGGAGGGGGGGAGTTGTAGAACATTAAATGTGTTTTGATTTTCTGTACCAATTTCGTCCGAAATATTTCTCTTTCTAAGAAGAATTCAGAGAGTTCATATCATAAATGTACAAAAGTCTTCATGTAAAGTACCCACTGTTCTTGTCGGGTTTTAATTAAACTCGAATTTTCTCAATAGCTATCCGCAAAATACTCAAATATCAAATTTCACGAAAATCCGTCCAGTGGGAGCAGAGTTGTTCCATGCGGATGGTCAGTCTTACAGATATGACTAAGCTAATGGTCGTTTATCGCAATTCTGCGAAAGCGCCTAAAATTGAACCACAAATACTCGAAACACGACGAAGTTAGGCCAAACTACTCAGTAATGAAAGGAATGATGATGGTGGTGAAGAAGACAGTAAGAGCGGCGGCGATTATATCATTATTGATGTAGTGGCTAGGTTACGGGCTGGGCGAACTGGGATTCGAATCCCTGCAGGAGTAAGTGATTTTCGCTACTCCAAAATGTCCAAACCAGCACTGGGATCCATCCAACTTCGTATTAAACGCATACTGGGGGATCCTTCCGAAGCGGAGAGCGGCCGGGGCGTGAGGCTGACCACTCAACTCCATCTAGTTCCGAGGTTAAGATTGAACGGAGCTATACCTCCATTCCATCATACTTCATTGCGCGTGAAGGGTCAACTTTTTAAAAAATATTAATACGATTCCAAGTGAGGTTCAGAGTAGTATTTTGGCATCAGAAGAATAAAAACAAGCTTCCTGTCAAGCAGTCTGAACTTCATTACGTCTTGCGCGTGGGAAGACAGATAGGTCGACGCAGAACTTCCTTTCGAAATTCGCATTAGATCATTGAGATGGTATGTAGACATGTGTGTACACTGCAGCTGCATGCACACATGCATATGGATCTTCATGTAGACTGCCCGTTACGTCTTTGCGACTTTATCGCGAAACGAAATGGCTCAAAATTTCTTGCAAAATTCTCGAATATATGGCTTCATGACGATCCGTTCGGCAGTTCTGAAGCTGCAAAATGCAAACAACGCAACTTCGTACTAGGCGCACTGCACGGATATGAACACGTCTAACAAATGCCTTCAAATTAAATGCAATTTCCAAAGAACAATTACTAATGCACGAAGCTTTTTTGCGGTAAACTGTTCATTTGCAATTTAATGACACCTTTTCGGAACAAAATGTATTAATCACTTCCGTCACTGGTCCATTTTTTAGCGCAGCGCCGAAAAATCGCAACGGTCCTCCCAGTAGGGCCCCGGCTTCCTAATTTGCGAGGCCCTGCAAGTACTGCTTGATAAGTGACAGACCAATAAATGATACCGTGAGCATTATTAGTGATGATTTTTATGTTACTAGTACCGTGCATTTTCTTATATTCAATATATCAACGAACAATGCACTCAATAATACACAATAACACGCAAATCATAAAATACAATCCATGATAAGTATCAACTCCTATATATTTCGGCAATGGAGTTCCACTCTCAGGGAGTCTACTAAAACAAAGGAACACAAGTCCAGTACGTCAATTCAGGTATCGATCGCCTTCACTCTGATCACCAAAATATTAAAATATTAAAATCCTAGAATACACAAAGTTGACAAATATAAATTCATAATGCTGTGTGAGCCTGTACTTGAGGAGGCTCACTATCATACGATTTTTGGTGTCACAGCATTGTGGGTTTATAACTTCAACCATGTGTTCTCTATAATTTTAATATTTTAACATTATGAAGATGAAAATGAGGGTGATCGATATCTGAATTGGCGTTTTGGACTCGTGTTCTTTTGTTTTAGTAGACTGCCTGAGGATGGCACTCCAGTGCCGAAACTTGTAGGAGTCAATAATCATAATAAATTCTATTTCATGATTTGTATTTCATTACATTTTATCGACCGCATTTGTTGGTTGATACTCAAACATCTGGCGATTCTGACGAAGGAAAAGACGGAGAGAGAATGGAAGATGACGACCTGCCTACCTGCATGCTATGGCGTCAGTCGAAGGCTAGGGTGAGTCTTGTTTCCACGCAGCATCTGCCTCACTGTGATGATGCAGTCGACCATCCTGCGCACAAAAAACAAAGCTGTTGTACGTAAGCAACATGGAAATGCGGCAAGCAATCGCATGGCATTTCCAGACCATCAACCAATGCGATTAACACACCAGTCGCTCTAATTTGTTCGCGTTTTTCGATGCTGCGTCTTGGTTCGCGAAATGTCATGTTTTGTTTACATACAGGCGTAATATCCATGATAAACGTCATTTTTAAGGATGAAACATCACAGGTGGAGGAAGTGCGAGAAAGCAGGAGGAGGAGGAAAAAGAGTTTAGAAAATTCTGACCCAGACCTTCAGTTTCAAGACGACGACGATGATGACGATAGTAGTAATAATAACAACCGCAATATTACAAAACTTGCAACATAGGCAATAATGTTACATGTACCATAACATAACTGCAGAATAGGTGCAACATTATATGCCCAGGTAACATGGTTTGTTTCAGGTACATAATTGTAAATACTCTGCATAAAGGTGATAATAATCATAAAAATTATTATACGGAAAAATAAACCACTGTGCAAGAAAATAAGGGCACGCAATTCTGTGTAGTAAACGAAATATACTTTTACAACTTAAAATCGAGCTACTTCATAAGATGATGCAAAGAAATTCTGATGTCGTGTATTATACTTCGTTCTAACTAATCAATAATGTGGCACGAGGAAAAATACACGACTCGAGATCAAGACGCTAAGAATAATACACATAGATAGACAAGTACCAAAACTGACACTGCAAAATAATACTAACATATATATATAAACACACACACACACACACACAAACGCGTTTGGCTCCAAACCCAACTGCCTGCTCAAAATCGCATCTAAACAGATTTCAAGTTAAGATAATGACACATTGTTTTTAAAACATATTCAATATTCTGGGGATAACCAGTACCGTACTATCATACGCAGTTTGATTATGTCATAGGAATGCTAAATATGGAAACATGAAAGCCTTAGTGCAGTAATAAGAAAACAGAGCTGAGAAACAGTCTGATAAACAAAGAGCAAATAAAAAAAAATATCCAGCTGAAAAGATTCGACAGCTGCGGTGGAAAGAAATAAAACACACAGTAACATAAATAAAACACGTCGAAAGATTGCACCAAACATAAAATTACGGAAAATCCAACTTCTATTAGTAGGTCCAACGAAATCTGTCTAGATCTAAATTTGCCAATGTGAAGATGACTGTCTCCTTAGTTGGGACACCGTGAAGCTTACTACAGGCACAAAATTTGCGGAGTAACCTTGCTACCTCAATCTTCATGGAAGGAGACAGACGCAGCACGTTCCTTCGGAAGGTTAGTACATATCTACCAAACTGCACGGCGTCACCGGAAGACCCTAACCTTCCCAGACACTGCCGTGACAACCTTAAATGTCACATGTCATCAAGTTAACGACTCATTAAAGGTTTTCAGGGACTTCGGTGAACAAAACTGAGCACGTACTCTGCACAGGAAAACTGAAACAAGTGGAATTTCCAATTTCAAAGGTAAAGCCCATATAATGAGCGTCGCTAACCGATTTTAACAAGATGTACAGTGAGGACCCCATAATTAAACGGCCCCCCAACATGAAACCGTTATTCATTACAGCAAAATACTACGGACAAACATCAAAACAATGCAAAATTCTAAGTTTTATTTCAAAGGCCATGGCCACGGCAGCTGACTGTTGTCAAATCTACAAATTAAAAGCAGCTGTAATAAAAAGAAAAATGTACATAACAAAAATGTATTTAAATACGCGTGAACTTGCACTTCTTCTAACTGCTCTTAAGGCGCGTTCGGACAGTTGAAAAAAAAGCAACTATTAGCTTCGTTGTGTCTGTCCGTCAGTGCGATCGTCCGCATGGCACAATTCGGCTCACGCCGCACGGATTTTCGTGAAATTTTATATTGGGTGCTCTTATTAAAAGCTGGCTAGCAAACTGCAGTTTGGCTAAAGTTGCACAACAACACCAGGCACTCTATATGAAGACATAAATACCTTTACAATATATCCTGGAAGATGAAATGTTGCAGATAATTCACACATTTCGTGTCAAACAGATCTATTCCAAAAATCTTTCGCCTTGCGAGACAATTACGAAAAATATGACACGGCCAGACTGGGCACAGACGATCGCACACAGTATGGCGCAAACGAAGATTCGATTTGCATACCGGATAATTAAGAGTATATAGAAAAATAAATATTTAATATGTATTGATTTCGGCCACATAAAACTTCGAGGTTAAGATGCATCCTTGCATGATGGATAGTTAAGGCAAAAAAAAAAAAAAGCATAATCACTGCTGTATACTTCACCAGAATTACGTAATAATATGGCGCCACATACGTAGAAAAAAAAACTTGTGGTGTGACATAATCAATGACGTAGCCTTCGTGTGGTGACGTCACGTACCTGTGTAGTTATCGATTTTTTTCCTGCCAATTACACCATGCATGGTTAAGTGGTTAAGGAAACCACTAACATAAAATCAAAATATTTAATATTACTTATACCTATGAATATGAAATTTGTGCGTAAATAATATACATACAAATTGTGTAGTGAAGACTGTAAATCCGAAATTACAAAATGGTTCGTCAGTTTGAAATTGTGAGGTTATGTGTGACTAAATTTTAACAAAAACAAAATCAAGGCAAACAAATATATAATACATTCTTCACAGAAACATTACGCACATTAATAACAGAACAACATTCTAGTAAGACAAGCACCAACTGTCGCAACAAGAGAAAAGAGTTAGCAGGGTGGATTACACGTTGTGACCATCTGAAAAGTGTCCAGGATGCAAGAATCACGGACGGGTCAACGTCACGTTACACGTACGTTTCCTGATTTGCTCAATTTCTTGTCAATCAAAACTACGAATAGGGCCAACGAACTAGGAAACGTGCGACGAACATGCTGCCACTTAATAATTAATTCTTCCGTCAAACGCAGCTCTTTCCTTTGTTCCTAACTTACAGCAAACATAATGTGTTGTATTTGACTGTAAGAATTGATAAACAGTCGATAACACAACCGTACGGCACTGAAGATCGTCACGATTTATCGGGGACAGGGGCGTGGGTCATGGTCCCATTATGTGGCAACGCTGTACTTTAGCCCAAGCTTCAATTCCTGTGGCCGAGCCGAATTCCACATAGCCTATAATATATGTGTGTAAAGAACTAACTACCAATTACAGACTATTATTCTTGGACTGCTTAACCGTTTATGATGGTACCGAATGGGTGTCCCGAAACGTCGGTAACTACCAATCAACGCTGCGTAACTTTCCAAAACAGCGAAGATCTCAGATTATTCTTTTAACTAACGACGCTGTCAAATGCTAATAAAAAAACGCGTCGGTGACAGAAGAATGAAATGAGTAGGGGGAATTACTGGAATGTAAATGACAGGGGAAAACAGACGTAATGGGAGAATATGCCACAACAATGCCACCTTTACGCAGTCCAATATGGACCGGCGTATAATCGAACTCGAGCCCCCCGCGTACAGATTCTGTACACGCTAACTTACCAGATATAAGCTGAAAATTTCGCATTATCCAAACATCTGTAATTTCTTGCTTGCATACATTTCATGTAGACATGTCTTTCAACTAGCTTCATACCAAACTTCACACTCCTGGCAAAAAAAATGGTTCTTTCGTTGCTGATATGAAACCGCAAGCTACAGAAAACTACCGTCCGATCACCTGGCTACTTTACATGCTCAACAAAACTTTTTTTTTCAACGTTTATTACGACATACGTTTTCAGAACCAACCAACCAATGCAATTTGTAAAGGAGAAACAAATACAGTTAGTGTCGCTCTTACCTAACAAGTTCGCGCATACGTCATACCGTTGTTACTGAAAGTAAAAAGTACAACGTCCGGTGACCATGCGTGTTCATGCCAGGTTTTGTTAAAATCGGTCAACTGGTACAAAGTGAAATCAGGAGGCAGACAGACAGGAGTGTGTAGGCTAATAAAAGCAGAACGAGACAGATTCTTAACAAGCAAAAAATGCACATACAATTTAAGAGACGGGTGGGTTCGAATCGTTGCATCCGGGACTCTTGTAACTTGGCCGTAAAGTATGTCTCCGTATTTCTTTACAGGTCTTGTTATTTATAAAAGTACACTGATTTTGTCTACGTTGAATTTGTCCTTCATTATCTCCAAACTTCAACCCATAGAAATGTTTTGTAATTGCTGACTTACACGCAACATTTTGTACACAATTTGCATGCCGGTATATTCATAACCTATCTACATACCTAAGTATCTTCTCCCACACATACAAGAATCAACAAGTACTAAATACTGCACGTCTGACGTTCCTTAGTTATACGTCACCTTAGGCCCATCCCAGTGACAACGCGGTCTAAGGCGTGGATCTGAGGCCGCCCGCTTGTTGGGATTGCGGGTTCGAATCCCACCGGAGGAACGGATGTCTGTCTCTTGTGAGCGTTGTGTGGTGTCGGAGGTCTCTACACCAGGCTTATCACCCGTCCAGAGGAGTCCTACCGAAAGTGTTGTATCTGGGTGTGATCGGAGGCCTCGACAATAAAGCGGCCCTGGTATACAACAGGCTTCAAATTCCCACTATAAAATGTTGAGAAAATCGGACCAGAGGAAGCCATCTTTTCCACGTGAGAAGAGACGAAGGAGCTACCAGTAGCTTCTCGCAACTTTTGCGAAAGTGCCCGATCTTAACACACAATACTATTTCTCTAGAACAGACGTTCTTAACCTGTGGTCCCGTGAACTGGAATGGGGGAAAATACTTCATTTTCACTAACCTCTAATTCAAATTCAGCTTTTCCTTCAATGATGAGTGTACGCAACAAAGTAATTCACGGCCTCCTAATCTCCAAAAAATGTTTAATTTCCATAGATCTCACTAACTCTATTTTATGCATTTAAATATATCCGTAGGTTTCACTATACTCTTAAAGGGGGGTTCACGGCACAAAAGAGGTTACGAACCTGCTCCAGACGCTACAGCACCTAAAAGCCTAAAGGGTAACTTTTGGTGCCGTTTTCAAACAGTTACAACCAAACAAGGAGGGGCCTTTTCAACAACA
>Ga0131853_10008497_pt1 | contig 18727 bp, 9 predicted proteins | sample TergutLab28metaG_FD_92764 | JGI IMG/M metagenome (GOLD analysis project Ga0131853, IMG submission 92764) | Labiotermes labralis P1 segment gut microbial communities from Petit-Saut dam, French Guiana - Lab288 P1 (version 2) (version 2) | ecosystem: Host-associated > Arthropoda: Insects >...
GACCCGTTGCGCTGACCACGTGACACCCCTCTATCCGCAAAAGTTGACACTAACTTCGCCGACCGGCGGCGGCCGCTCTGTCGGTATAGTTCGCGTGCGGACTAAGGCCACGGAGTTTGTTTTTGTTTGTATGGCGCTGCTGCCCAACGCGGGCCAGGGCCTCCTCATTCTTGAGGTTTTCATATCACACACAACGACGCACCACAGTCGGTAGGACTCCTCTGGATGCGTGATCAGTGCGTCGCGGAGACCTCTACATGACAACACACAACACTCACAAGAGACAGACACCCGTCCCTTGGATGGGTTTCGAACCCACAATCCCAACAAGCGAGCGGCCGTAGACTTACGTCTTAGACCGCGAGGCATCTGGAGCCGCCTTACCAACTTATTAGGCACTATAATTTTTGAAGCTGATATAGTAATTTCATATAACCTATTACTTTAACGCCACATATAGAGATAACTTGTTGACAGAATTCTTAATTACATACACACTGAAATTGATTTCAAAAGCGATAGAAGTCTACACGCTCACGCGTTTTAATATTCCTAAAGAGAAACGGTTTTGTTCATTGTCAACAGCGTGACATGTGTGGATAGAAAGGCGCGTACCGTGCAGAGAATCAGTGCTCGTTCTGTTAGTGACGTTATTGTTCCTGCTTTTCATGTCTCCATGTCGCCATAAATAATTCTCACCTCCGTCCGGAATTACTGCAAGGAAATGGAGGCAAGCAGAAAGAAGGAATGCAAATATTTTATTTCCGAGACAGCGAACAAGCAAGAGAGAAAATGAACAGCGGGAATATGAGCAATTTAGTGCATGTCACAGGAGACCGGGAGCTTAAGGCGACAGAGGACGGGTCATAAGCAGCTAGCAAATTTGTGATCGTCTGAAAGTTACGGGATTTTAATTTCGTTTCTCCATTGTAGTTTTAAATTATAGTTGGACTTACATTACTCTTTGCTTGTCAGGTGTAAATTAGTTTTCTTGGCTCAATCTGTAGCTGAATTTGCTTTATACGTGTATCGGGTGTTCATGCTTTAGGTTGGGTGTGCATATGAGATTGCTTAATATAAGATGGATACTAGTGCTCTTTATTCCGGGTGTATTATGGGCTGTAGGCTTGTGTTTGTGTAGCGTGTAAAGTTGTTTTTTTTATGCAGCTGTCTATTGTATAATATTTGCTTTACGCTGGCTTGGCCGTATTATGTGGTGTGAATTTGCTTCATGAAATGTGCAAGTTTATGGGACTATTATTTTCCTTTATGTAGGGTGTACAGTAGTTTCCCTTCTGGAATATGACATTCTGTGAATCTATACAAAGTTTGGCTACTTTATGTTGGGTGTAAATTATTTTACTGATGTAGGATTTAATCCTTTTGGATGCTACGTGTCAAGTTGACACGAAAGGCATTCTTGATAATGGATAAAAGTTGTTTGTTTCCTTGTTTTTGTCAGCATGTATGAAGACATTTCACTGTAACACTTATTTATATATTAGTCAAAAGCGTAATTTCGTTTGTGGGTTGGCTGGCGTCGAGCAGAAATGAATTGTTCTGCTTGTCGGATGCAGACCGTGTATTTTAGTTAAATGTTTTCTCACGTAAGTCATTTATTCATTATTCCTTCAGACTACTGTCTCTGTTACCTCTTTAGACGGTTTTGAGTGTTACGTTACTCTAGTGTAAGTATCCCATTCCTCTGAAACTTTTTCTATTGTCTGTTTTCTGCTGTCGTTTCATGACCAGTAAGGACAGCAGCTGATGTGCAGCTGCTCATAATCACGTGTCCTGTTTGAAAATATGGTGGGTAGTGTAATGAGTCTAGTTTTGGGACAGTATGGGTATATTGTTACCAGTTATAAGGGAAAACTTATTATCAAACGACCGCGTAACACCATTGTAATCTCAAATTTACATTCTCGATATAGTAAAATGTGCCTACAGCATGTCAGAAATGGTCATGCTTGACCAAGTAAGGTTCAGAAATTTCAAATATTGTTATTTTCCTAAGCTTTCTGTTAAGAATATGGTGCCTCGGAAGTGATGTGTAAACAAGGAAGAGACTTCATTTTCACTGTAGGATGAAGTCCTGATGGAATTTTCATGGAGGTCACTGCGATAAGGCCAGAAAAAGTCAAAATTATGGTTTGAAACAGTGGTTTAATAAAGCTTTACTTTTGATATCAATTCAGTTTGCCTTGTCAGAATACACCCAACCTGTAATTCAACTTTTACCTTTTACTCTCGGACGTAGGTACGGTAAATGCTAAGTGCAATTTCCGGTAATTTTTAAATGTTTTAACGTCGTTACTCTTGAAGATTTCGCTTTGTTTCTTTACATGTCTCACAGAAATTAGTCTGATGAGAGCGATTAAAAAGGAGAAGCCAAGAGGCGGTCCTCTTGTGCACATCACACATTCGGAAGCCGGTTATTCACTGTTTGCTGAACGTCGTAATTGACGTGGAATTATGCGAGATGTCGCTGTAAAAATGGTGGCATATCTCTTTGTAGTTGTGGAAAACACAATTTTATAGCACGTACAAATTAACTCTCTTGTTCGTGAGTATTTCTTGGATCAGCAATGACTTATAACTCTTGTGAGTTTGAATATGCATAAAGCCTTCAACTTAGAAACATGTTTCTTTCTGGGTTTAGGCCTTCATTTAGTCAATTGTAATAATAAATTCTACAGTTATGCTTATGTACAACCTCGGGGTGTGTGAATTTGTTTCTTCAGGAAATACAGTTTTGTTCATTCTTAACGACTGACAGTTTAACTTTAAATGTCACATGAACAATATTTTGCAGTAACCGCACTGACGACATTTGTTAGAGCTCCTTCATGATCATGCCTTATTTGGATTAGGTCGAAACTTCTCTTCGTAGCAGCCAGGCCAGAAATTTGAGCGCAACGATCTCAAGGTGATTAATGGTCATGGTCATACGACTATTGTAGGTGGGAAAGGGCGTGAGTTTGAGGTTAGGGTCCAGAACATGCGATGTTATTGCAATTAATCAGACACAGAGATGTTGCATTACCGCTGCCTTTGTACATGCTCGCTGGTGGATCATTTTCGCCTTTTACGCATAATTTCATAGCTTTGACTCACTCCACTCCACACTACGGTTTAATTTATAAGCTACATTAAGTGTAACCTGATATAGGGTACGCGCGTTGTATCGTGTGAATGTGCATCAGTTACTACGTCATATGTACAGTGCTCTAAAGTTTCGGAGACAGATTAATGTGGCATGAGGTTTATTGAGTATTTCAGGGCAAAGCTGCAAACACAAGAGTGCTGGACGATTTCGGGCAAATCGAAGTAATGAGTTCATTGAAGGCAAGGGTAAATAAATTCTAATGTTACTGAGCTTGGCTTTTAGACAGAAGTAAAGTAGGGGTTTCGTCGACCACATTTATTCTTCTCCAAAACATTCTCAATGTTTCCACTGAAGTCACTCAATAATCTGATGGTAAAAAATTAGGAATTTACTTCGCGAGGAATTGTTACGTAAACGAACAAGCGTTCCTCGCTCTCTGAAGGAGAAAAATGAATTTAGGAAAAATTAAAATACGCAAACCGCAACAAAGGATTTGATTCGAAGTAAGTTTTAGAAAATTTAAATTACGTCCTTTGTGTTGGACGGATGTCACCACACCAAGCCTTCATACAAACCAGCGGTCCAAACGGTTGTCTAATTTGCATTGAAGCAGTCCGTTAATGAAAGGAAAGACTTGCTGCTGCTGCTGCTGATGGTGTGAAACGTCTCACTACTGTCTCTGTTCACACTTATTCGAGTCCTTGCATTTCCATGTGTTTGCAGGATCTACTGTGGAAAATTCACGACCAGCCTTCGGCATAGCAACAATACCGCTTGAATGTTAGCTTAGCTGGGAGCAATAAAGCAACTGTACCTTCTTCCAATAACGCAGTGAGCCAAGGTTAAGAAAGCACTGCTGCTACCCATGGTTCCTTTCCATCGGCACCCCAAAGGAGAGGGTTAAATTTCGGCACTTCTGTGGGATCTTAACGGTAAATGATGAAGGTACATGATTAATATTCCAGCAACTTGAGTTTTTACACCGTCGACTCGATAAGTGTTATAGAAATTTTCAATGATTGCAGTGTATTGATTTTGAAGGTCAGGAGGTAAATGGGCTCTCTTTCTCAGGCTTAGCGTAATGACTCTTCCCAGAAACGTGGACTTCCGGTCATAGTAAAATCTATATATAATTCACATCCAAACATTGACACATACTAAATGGATAATTGGCGAAGCAGCAGGATCTTTTGAACCGTCGGTATATTTCGGTCAGGATACACGCTTTCACATTACACAAACTGCATATTAAGGTATAATGCAGTTCTTAGCGCTTTAAGCCCATATTTTCAGGTTAGTAAGGGTGAGAGTTCTTTACTCTTATTTTGTTAAGTCTCGCAAAATAACAAATTGGGAGAGATATTTTCTTTTAATGATGTAGACTGACACGAGGATTGCATCACGCGTGTGAAATCCGCACTTCCTCCTATTATGGAGAAATGTGTGCAATCATAATGTTTAATGTGCCCATGAACTATGCTCGGTAAAAATGTTTGATAGTGAATATTTTCATTGGGGCAGTCTGAATTCTGGAATTGCAGTCCTAACGCCCACTTTATACATGTGCATAATGCCAATCGGCAGTTAGTTATAAATTTATATAAAAAAATTTGCGTGGTTAAATCTAATCATGAAGAAAGAGAACTATCCCAATATTCGTCTTAATTCTGAAGACAACAACAGATCCTATGGCCACGCCGTTTAAGGCATAGGTCTGCGGCATCTTGATTGCTGGAATTGCGTGTTCGAGTCCCGCTACGAGGATGCATGCTCGTCTGTTCTGTTTTTTGTGTGATGTGTCAGTATTGGCTTCTGCGACGAGCTGATCACTCGTCTAGAGGAGTCCTACCGGCTATGTGTGTGTGATTTCGAAACCCCAACAGTTAGGCGGCCTAGGCGCGAGTTGGACTGTTGTGCAAAAAAAAAACATTCAAATGCATGAGTGAATACGAGGAACTATAAATAATAAGTCTAAAACTAAGGTTCTTGGGGATAAAAACATAGCAAACACTTTTATAAAGGAAAGCTAATTCACTTGACTAATTCAAAATTATAATCGTAACATTTATTTTATTTGTTCAAAGGAATATTCCATCTCAGGCAACACGACTTTCAGACTGTCTCTGAAAATTGGTATTATTCAAATTCTGTTGTCATTACATTTTTGGAACGCTATTTTTCCGACGAGACAGTAACTAGTGAATCCCATTACATTAATTTTTCGGCTTTCGTGGCTTCTCAGGCAGGAAATTAATCGGGATTTCCGCGAGGAAAAATCGTGTGCAAGACTTGGGAGTTTGCACTAGATTAAACCTCGGAATTAAAGACTGAAGACTGACACAGCTGTAGCCTTTTGGTATCAGGCTATAATACAAGGCACACTTGAACCGCGTGGTTGAATCGGTATTACGGGACTTTTGTTTTTAAATAGTCTATTTTCTCCGTAATTGTCATTTATTAAAATGTCGGGTCTATGACTGACTACGACCAGACTCAACCGGTCTACATACTCTATCGCCTCTGAGAACTAAAAATAGAGAAGAAATTTCGAGGTAGAATTGAACTACGTGAATAAAGTCGCGGATGGATCACTTAGTGACACTCAGGAAATCAACGGGCACATATTCCCCTTTCCAAAATGATTACGATAAGTAAATATTCTTTGGAAGAAATGAACTGTAACTTTAGTACCGACGGCGAACAAAGTTTCTGCTTCCCTCTTAGGGTTAATAGGCTGGTGCATTAACCAGCCTGATCTTATACAATAAGGATACGGTGCATTATAATGTTGACGTATGTCGCTGTCAAAACAGTAGGTGCAACAGCCATAAGTGTCTCCGGAAAGGATCACACCACCTGAAATCGTGCTATCACACACCAGCGGAAAGGTAAAATAAAGATATATCTGTACACGCCATGATAGCCTATGGGAGGTATAGTTCCATGAATTCTAAATCTGCACACTAAATTAGTCACCTTTATCCCTTATACTTTGAATGACCATGAATCAAATAGATAAATGAAACAGGGGTATCTTGAGGAGTTATGGCATTTTGTCATGTAATGTTGAACTCTGATAAGGCTAACAACTGGTAACTGGTCTTATTCATAGCTACCAGTGCTTTAATTCTAGGGAAAATAGGCCACTTGTTGCATTAAACCAACGTTAACTGAAGACACGTTGAGATCAGCAAGTTATTATTAACTACCTAACGACGTCACCTCAACAACGGTAAACTGCCTCAAAGATAACGAGGGAATCCTGGAATCAAAGGTGGCAGGGCACTGAATTTTTAAAGTGGATAATTTTAACCTCTAAGAACAAGCGTCTGAAAACTTAATATGGCTTCTTGGACGTCTTCAATAACAGTCTCCTACAACCTTAATGCGAGGCGCCGTGAGACGATTACTACTACAAAAGGTTTCAACTTGAGATGAAGGTTACTACTTTCTTCTGCTGTGCACGAAAATGAAATAAAAATCTGAGAAGCCTGGGCCATCAGTTCGCGGAGGGTATTAACGTCAGTCCTATTACTTACTCAGAGATGGCAGCACCTGTACGCCATTCTGAGTTAGCTTGAGATGTTCTGCTTGTGGTTTATTTTACGACAATTTCAGTATCTCTGAGTGTACGTATAGTGTAGGGGCAAGATGATTTGTGAGTGATTAATTGGAAAGGAGCTGGGAAGAACGGAACGTGGTGTAATCCTTTTATTTGCCTGGAGGAACTGAGAAAAATTAAGAAAAACTTAAGTGGAGTTAGTCTTTGTCATTAGATTCGAGACGGCTTTGAACACACAGTAATGTGTGGGAAAAGCGGAGGTAAGAAATTCAGTGGTAATAAAGGTACTCCGCTATCGTATTTTGTGAGATATTCCTTCCGACTTTCTCAGAAAACATGAAAGAATATTTATAAAACGTCGTGTGGTTTGTTAAAACCTTCTATATTAGCATTGCGTTTCGGATATAAATGTTCGTTTACAAAACGCGGATACGCGGATTATGACTTCTGTTGCAGTATTCATGTAGCTTATAAAGACTTGGAGTCACCAGTAAGAGCCATCCTTTTCCCAGTTTCGCGAATTAAAAAAAAATCCTGAGAAAATACACGTAGCCGACTTAAAAGAAGGACCGGATGTCATGTGGATAGCTGTGACGAAGGAAAATAAATCACAAATTATGAGACCTGGCATGTTCATGAGGTGAATATTAAGGCGGTATTCTTCTGGGATGTGACACACAATAGTCTGGAAGGTATGTACTAAAGTTTTGGAGGAAAACGTGCCTTCAGTTTAGAGTGGAAAAGTGAAACATAATGGGGTAGCGGTTTTTTTCCGAGGCGTTAGTGTGACTGCATGACAGCCAAAGTACGTTCCAGGATTCCTTAATACTTGTTAATGATGCGATTTGTGCTGCTTTTTTCTGGTTTCAGAAAATAATATATTTTGCATTCTGTCTTATATGAATAATTACAGTAGGCTACATAGGTTTCCTTTCCTAAAGGCAATGGTTCGCGAAACACAGACTTAAAATGCGTCAGTATAGGACATATCATGTGAATGTTTGGAAGAAAAGAGATACATGAGCGATAAATTATAATATGTATAAGCAGACCTATTACATTTTCAGGCGTAGTGTCGTACATTTTGGCATTTTAAGACATTGCTTTGTGGAGTGAAAAATATTGGAACAGCTGCTTTGAATAGTTTTCTTACACGTGCAGTTGAAATTTGAATAAGCTTCTTGCATATTCAGGTCTTTTGTAGGTTAGATTTGCTGGTTGGAAGATAATTAACGACCTCCCGAAAGATGGAGGACCAACGGTCAAGAAGGCCATTTAATTAGTCCTATAGAACTTCTGTAACTGCCGAAAAGAAAAGTCCGCTTAATGTCCCAGAAGTCTTGAATATTCGGCGAAACCGCTGTGATAAGCTCAAACCTCGAAAGCCTCATAGATATCCTAGGTTGAATATTGAACAAGTGGATCTAGAACGCAACTGCAACCTGGAAAATAATACATCATAGTTGAATTACACTGAGCCTGAAACTATATCACTATCATAGAACCTAAAACAGAACTTATTGACGTGACAAAAGCTGGGCGCCTTACATAATTTACTTTCATTTCACATCTCTTTCTGACCCGTTCAAGCATAATGGTTACTACACACATGTATCACCTACCATGACGTTAGGAAGACTGCATGTTGCCCACAGAATGTATTTAGGAGTTTCTTGTTGTTGTTAGTATAAATAACGTCACCGGATTTGCCTCTGTAATGAAGACGCAGTGCGTCTTTCCTGCGGTATTAATTGTCAATCGTCACATCTACTTGTAAGAATTCGGATCCTAAGGAATAAACAAACCAATAAGTGACGAAAGACATGTGCACCTTCTAATACAGCGGATGTGCATGCCTTCCCTAAGGCTACGTTTAGACCTCGCGTGCTTGAATGTCGAGCGGTTGACTGGCTACAAGTCAGTAAACATGCGGAAGGTTCAGCAATCTGCAACCTCATTTAACGTTTACCATAGTTTTTGTCGGTACTGTAGAAAATGGCAGAACAGATAACCAATCTTCGCGTTACTCTTTATGCTTTTCATGGAGATCATTCGACATTAACATAAAAATTTCGTCCTTTTTTACCGTTCCCTAATTTAATATTAATTGGCGCTAAATACGGCCCTCAGAACATTAATATTTATCATAATCTGTGTCAGTATAGAAACTACTCATTCTCTTGTAAGACACTGAAGATAAAGCATACATGAGAAACGTGTCTGACACGAAATCTGAATTACAACTAGGTTTTCGGGGCCAGCTGAAAGGTAGAACTTCGTGCAGCCACAAAGAATTTGGTTGCCTTAAACCTGCCATTCTTTTAGTATTAGATAAAATTTCAGTGTTATTTCGAGTTTGCAGCCTGCAGTTAACAGCACAGTGACCATAAACTGCACTGTGCGGCACCTGAGATCTTGTGGTTCTGAACAAGTGAGCACCAAGTGTTTGTCATTGGCCTCGTCGCTTTGTTATTAAGTTTCCTTCTAAGGGGAACCATTGATCTCTGCAAGAGAAGTCTCCGTCTAGAAAGGGAATGAAATATAAGGGAGGGCTAGCGAAGCGCCTGGAGGAGTGTATATTGCGTCGATACACTTCGTGATCTTGAAATGAACGAGAAATTGTAAGTACTGAATGTACCAAGTACCGGAACACAAAGTTCTTGGAATATAAATTCTGCAATTTAAACAATTTTTTGATGGGCTAAAAAGTGTCTGAATTAAGCCTAGTGCTACTAAAAAATTAGAATAAACAAGTAAATATTTAAATAAGTAACAAATATCTCATTGTTATCGAAATCCAGACTATTTCGTAAATTCGACTTAACATGTACAAATAGTTCAAACATTCAGGAACAGATGCTAAAAATTTTTCAAACACCTATTCAGAACGGTAACAATTATTCAAGTATTGAGCACCGAAATGCAGACCCTTTAAAAATACACATCATCTTCATCATCATCATCATCATAATCACCATCATTTTCTTCTTCTTATTCTTCTTATTATTATTCTTCGTCATCAACATCATCATCAACCGTCACGCGTTAGGCCATGATAGACCTGTATGGGCCTCCTCTGAGAGTCTCTTCCAAGGCATTCCAAGTTATGGTCTACAATTCGGCATTGTTTTGGCATCCTCTTGTTTTTCATGCTTGTTACACGTTGTAGGCAATTTATCTCGTGTCGTCTCAGCTTCTCGTCAACTTGTTACTTTCAGCTCTTCCAAATTTCTTCATTCCTTTTGTGCTAAAAGAGTGCGTATGACGTTGTTCTTCTGAAAAATTTCATGTCGATTGTTGTTAATAATTTTTTATCCTCTTGCATGGGGGTCCAAATTTCGCTTCCATGTAGAAGTATGGGGAGAGCCAATGCTTCAAATACTTTTGTTCTCGAAAGATTTCTGGGTCAAATTTGGTTTAAAAGTGTTGTTTAAACTTCCTAATATTTGTGCAAATTCTGTTAGTGTTTAAAAAAGTCCCTTTATTTTCACAGAAAATTGCTCAACTGATATATTTAAAATTCTTTACTTGTTTTAAACATTTGGTAAACACAATAACCGTACATGTTACTGAATCTTGTCCTAAAATGCCAAAGTCTTAGATTTTTCAACTAATATTTCCACTCCACAATCTTTTTTGCTATGTTTCACAATGTAAATTTTTCTCTAAATTTTCTATTACGACTGGATGGTCTACAAAAATAAGATTGTTTATTTTGTAATGTTTGATAAAGTAATAAAAAGTTTTTATTTTGCTATGTTAAACTACACATTAAGCATAAAATGTTATAAAAATAAAAAACACAAAAATAAACAAACTAACCTGAAACATTGTGTATTCCATTAGACGAGCCTATGAAGACAAATGGGGGTGTAAATGTAAAATTTACCCTAGAACAGGCCATGAAGACCCAGAGGGGAAGTAGCGGTATAGCTCTACTCATTTCTTAACCTCGGTGCTAGATGGTGGTGGGCGGTCAGCGCCACTCCCCGGTCGGTTTACCGCCGGGAAAGTCCCGGTACCCATTGTATAGGAGGCTGGGTGGGCCTCAGTGCCGGTCTGGACCGGTGCGGAAAAACTTTCCCCCACAGGGATCCGATCCCCGGAGTGTCCAGCCTGTAGCGAGTTGCCATACTGACTACACAATTCCGGCAGAGAATGCCACTGAAAAATATTAATCGCTGGGCTTCCAGTTTCAATGCACTCAAATAAGGGTAACCTTATATTTAATATTGTGAGTACTTGAAACTCAGTATCTGGAAATGTGACAAATATTTTGGACAATGCACTTAGTCTTTAGTTGGTTTCAGTCACAACGTCTCGGAAGCCGAATCTGTTGCCGTAATCAGGTATTCCGAAGGAGAAAATCCTAATCAGATGTTAACGTTAGATAGAGCCAATCATTATCACAGAAGCGCTTTATGATTCAACAGCTAAGTAGGAACTTTTCCTGTCTCACTATGAACAAAACTTATCCAGTTTCCGAAACGCCGTGTTTGAACAAAAATGGGCAGAATACTGTACAAGTTGTGTGATGACAAATTATTTAGACTTAGATTCACACAACTGACCACACGTACTTTGAAAAATTATAGCTAAAAACCTGTACAAAATATAAGTCCGCAGTCCACTACACTTTCGTACGTTAAGAGTCCAAAGTATGTCTTTCAAATGTGACATTCCTCTAAGAATGCTGAACAGTTTTGAGAAAAGTTGCATTATCACGGGGTTTGTAATATTTATTGCGACCCATTTTTATATACAGTTGTAGCTAGGCAATTACTGGATATCGGATAATATTTGGCAATACTGCGCTATTCTCTCCAGTCAGATTAGCTTGGAAGTCATGTTAAAATTTAACCATGCGAAAATTATGAACAAAAGACATTATGAGAATAAAACCAACAAGTACATGTAAGGTATGTGGATTTATTATATACGTCTAAAACTTTCTACATATTTCGGCCACCTTTAGTAGCCATCGTCAGGGAGATGCTGTACGAAGGGTATATTACAAGGAATTCTTAATCAATATATATAAAGTATTAATTTTTAAATACATGGTTTAAAATACGTTAAAATATAAAATAGAGATAGCATTATTTGTGCTATATTTACTTGAGCAATGAATGCTCTTCATTCCTTTAGTTGTAAAAAATGGTGTACCCGGTCGTTCTTCTGAAAAATTTAATCTCGATTGATACCCATCTTTTTTTAAAATAATTTTGTATAAGGATCTAAATTTCGCTTCCATATAAAATTGTGGGGAGAGCCGGTGCATCATATACTCTTATTCTTGAAATTTGGTTTAAAATTGTTGTTTAGAACTGCCCGTATTTGAGCAACTCTTGCTAGAAGACCTACATCCTTATTCCACCACTCAATTATTTCTTTAAAAAGAAAGATTGGTGGAATGTTTTTGCTAATCATAAGAGAGTGTGTCTTGTTTGAAGTTTAAGAAGGTTAATTTTTGGAAGTGATTTATTATTGCTCGTGGTTATACAGATTTTAAAATTGTCTTAGAATCTGAATAATATAACCCATTTTCTGAAATTTTCTTCTTTAATACTGCGATCAGAAGCCTGACATTTTCTTTTCCAATAACGTGTCAAGAAAGCGCAGTATTCGATGTAGTCTGTTTTGGAAGCGCAATCGCCTTTGGGTTTGCTACGGCATGTGTAGTCTTGCAGGGTAGTTGAGGACGTGGATTGTGCTGTCCGGCCAAGTTAGGCGCATAATATTCTAGCTGCTATTTGCTATATTGCACACCGCGAGATATTGGTTTCGCTTAGGTTGTGAGTTATATCACAGCACGGCAGTGGTCATGAAGAGACAGGGTTGCCCAAAACTGCAAAACAACATTTCAATTTCATAACCTGTTCTTATATTAAGCCCTTAGAGATTTTGAAAGTACGTAGGTTGTGTGAGGTCTCTCATAGCAAGGAAATTGGTATGCGGAGATAGGTTTTTCGAAAATAGTTACAAGATAGTGATAAAATAATTTCTGAAACCCTCAGGGTGAGATAAAATATAGCAGTTGCCACATTCAATCATGACTAGCCTCTTCTGAAACATAAAGACAAAGCTGTTTTCTCTTTGTCTCTATGCATGTTCTACGCCTAGAAATTTTAGATGAATCCTTTAGTGAAAGGTTACTCTTCATGGATACTGTCTTATTATTCTCCTGCCTGAAGAAATTATATTTTTGATGAGATGAGAAATGAATACACAATTTTAGTCGGGCAATCTGGAAGGAAACCCACTTGCATTACACAGGCATATGTGGAAAGTTATTATTAAAGTGTACTTTAAACAAATATCATGTGAGTCAGTGGAATTAATTCGTGTGTCTTGGGATAGAGCTACAGGGTTTTGCGTCACAGGTAATAAATATCCGGTGTCTTTAAATGGATGGAGATTTGTTGATTGGCTGAAAAACCAACAAAACATGAGTACATAATATCCTTCAGCTTTAGTTGACACAGTTCTTGTTCGGAAATGTGTCTAAATTTCTCTTGATGACGCTCTTGCCTTTAAGTGACTGCAAACTGAATTGGCGTCTTGACCGCACATTTTGGAGCCACAGTAAATTATTTTTTAACTCTGTCTAACTTCATAGTGGATGGAACGAAATAATGGAACAGGAATCGCAGGCACATGGGACTTCCTGCACAATATTTCTCGAACGCGTTTTTTTAAAATAATACTTTAATACAACAGTTACATCAACAGAAGTTCAAACAGAAATTTAATATTTTACTTCTATTAAATGGAAGATATTGTGTAAGATTTTACATAAGGCTAATAAAAATCCATAACACGTACTTTAAGTGATGTGGTTGTGGTAAATATACAATGAAACACATAGAATAATAATTTGTGATTGTTGTGAGAATGATCATTAACTACGTTATTTGAATGCGTAATACACGAATATCGGTGCCTGTCAGGCATGCAAATTAGCACATTACGTATGTGACATATATATTCATACCTACGAAATATGATTTTATGTTGTAATTCAGTCGTTACCTCTTATCGACCTTTGGTATATCCGACTGGACTGAATATATTCTGCTGGGACAACTGTTTTGATGGGCTGAAAATTTCTTAGACGAAAAATTATAGCCTTTAAGAAAGTTTGTCTGGATTGGTACGAGTATTTGTCTTCTTCATTGACAAAGAAAATTTCGAAGTAAACTGGGTGATACCTCACAAAATGTGCCCGTGAAAATATTCCTGTATGAGCCGGCGGATGGCTGATGACAAATGACAAATTTAGAGCATAGTGCCAAATAGATTTTTAAATATTCCACTATTTTTACTGTATGTCTGTGGTATTTAAGTGAATTTACCAAATCCAAATTTCCATTTACAAATGCACCATTAACACGTGTTTTGAGCCACAGTACACGCTAAATGACAGCGAACACTTTGTGAAACTTTCCAGAACTGAAATGTATCAGGAATTTTATCAGAAATTCTTGATGCCCTTTGTATCTTCCAGTACTTATTAAAATTTTTCAATGTGTAAAGTAGAGCAAGAGAGACATATATTATTCAAAACAGTAATATTTACGACTTATCACTCTGTAGGCATGTTTCCATTTTATTTTAAAATATAATTTTAAGAGCGGGATTTATGTTGTCTTGAAATATTATTGGTTAATTTGCACTAGCAGGAAGTCCTACTAAAATTATTTGTTGCAGGGATAGACGTAGATTGCTCATATATTAGAGCGGAACAGAGGAATGATCAGGAATAGGAAATGTTTTAAGGCCTTTCCAGATATATCAATTTACCTCCTTACCAGATATTTCGTAAGAAGAATTCTAAGAAACATATTTTCCAAAAAAAGAGTTTAAACATTTTATTCTTTCTCCTAGTTTGGAAATTTATGCGAAAAGTTATTTAATCCTTTCTTTGTATGTAATAACGTGGGAATTAAATTTTATATGCATTGATTCTGCCAGCAAAATTGTGTAATTTTCATGACTATCACCTTATGTTTGTGTTTGGCAGCCGTGTTATATTTTATGCCATTTTTCATTCGTCTTCCAAGACTTATATCCCCGTTAGTTTGTATGCCGTAATTTGTCGTAGTATTTGATGCTTTAAATTTTTCATGGGCATGCTTGTGTTGATGAAGAAATTAAAAGCGGACTGAATTTAGGAAAAACCTTTAATCATTAAATTCCTAATCATCGGTCTGCTTGAATCTCGTCTAAAAATGTACCAAATTGAGACGTTAAAAATTGTGTTATATTGTTTGCACTGGTATGAAACGTAGGATATTTTGTCTCAAGGAAATTATGGGTCCAAGTTTTTCTTTTCCTCAGGTTTTCATGGTATTTTTCTGATGTAATTCGAATTTTGGTATTTTCTCCATTGTAGACAGAAATTTGAAATAGCTTCAACATAGGACACATTAACAAGACAAAATTATTTACCTATTTTTTTATGTTTGTTGGACCGTGCATCATTGTGAAAACTGTAGAATAAAAACCAACTAGATGCCACTAGATGCCAACTAGATGTCCGGGCTAACCGCACCTAACCTCCAACCTACAGCAAACCAAGAACGAAACGACCAATGTGCCAATCAACAATATAGTCGCGAGCTCCTGAAGTTGGGCATAGTATTGCCCGAAACACGTTGAACCTATAAGATGTACAATAGAGTAATAAGTGGCATCTAGTTGGTGTTTTTTCTTCAGTTATTCACCTACCTCCAGGTGATGGACAGCGATGTACTGTGAATTGTACTTGTACGGTGCACAATAGAGGGAATGTTAAAGGAGGTTGGGCGTAAATGGTCTTATAAGGGACTTCATGATTTATTCTCTTCCATGAGCTATTATTAGAGTATTGTTCAAAGTAGAACAGGTCGGACAGGGCGAGGCGTCTCGATCGGTGGAGGGATGAGGCATAAATGATCTTAAGGTTATTAATGTCCATGCATTGATTGACTATTCGTAAAATAAACCAACAAATGAAATAATGTTACAAATATATTTTGTATACACAACCTATCAGAAATCCGACATGTTATGGTCTATCTAGATCATCTTCAGGGGGTTACTTAACACCAGTAAAATATGCATGAAACAGGGATGGATTATTAAATACGCTAAAATATGTCCATAAAGTGTCTGCAAATATTATGATTTTCGTTGTAAGAGTGTAGAACTGGTGCGTGAGAAGTTGAGGTTGTAGAATTGTAGATTTTTACAAAGGTTCAGGAAGATGTCAGGTTTATGTTTTGGTTATCTTTAGTTGAAGAGATGAATTGAAGCGTCTTGGAAGAGAGGAGCGTAGATAAAGGGCTAATATTATTTCGAATCCTAGTAAAATGGTGCTGGTATTAGGGCCATATGGAGTGTCTCAGAAGAAAGTCCAGATGCTGGCTCTTTCGTTTAGGAAGAGCAGCATTCGACTCAAAAAAAAAGGGTATAAATCTTGACCAGCCGATTATCTATGAGCTCTATATGAAGGAACTGTCTCTGTATCCTAGAACATAAAAAGTGGGTTTCCGAACAGCGTTCTTTTATTGATAATCAATTAGAAACACGAGGGTTCAGCTTTTCAACGGACTGATGAATGTGATGCTGAAATTAACACAATTTTCGAAATTTACGACTGACAATTCATCCACTAAACCAGCGGTCTCAATTGCAGAGACACACCCTCAGTACCACTCCATGATTTGCGAATCAATTGTTTGAAAGGATTCCTTATGTTACTATGGGAACCAGCATGTCGTTTCGATTGTATCACAAGAGATCGACACGATTATCGCGTCCCAATCACGAAGCTAATTAAATTACAATTATCCCGGACAAAAGAGCATCGCACTGTGCACTGTGCCGGTAAATTGAGATGAACCCCCCGAGGGACAAGATCTGATTCCAAACCAGCGAGCCCCAAAATTTCCCTTCTCATGGCAGGCAATGAATTAATTACCTCCCATATCTCGTTTATGTTGGTTCGTGCAAGCAACTGGGTCTCTTTCAGACGCACGCTAAAATTATTAGGCTTAGAGGAAGCTTGCTGTGGTGGTAACATTTGTCGGACATGTGTCCAAAAATTGCACCATAAATAAAAGCACCGAGATCTGTCGTTACTGAGTATTTTTTATCAATACTTAAGTTTAATCATGCTTACAATGGCCCAACTGCAGTCCGAAAACAAAATTTAGCCTATAAAATCTTCCACAACTAACGGACATAATAATAGAAACTCAAATCTGAAATATCAGTAAATCCAGCCTAAGTCGGAAAACGATATTGTAGAAAGTTATGTCGTGTCTAGGAAAATCTACTCATTTTTGTCCTTTGAACATTATTTTTACACCATTATTTGGAAGACAAAACGAAGGTATGTGATTCAAATGTAAGATATCTATCGATCTGAGATATCACAAACGAATCTCACGTTATCTAACAGAGAAAGCACAATTTTCATTCTAGTAGACCTGAAGGCACATTAGCAGAAGAAAGTGGACGTTAGTCTGACAGCGTTGCATGGAAAGAAGGATCTGGACGACTTATATTTAACAGTGGCTTCCACTTGTAGCAACCGTCAGGAATATAAATGTCCGCTGCTACCTAATAAGTATAGGGTGGCGATATTGAATTTCGAATTCAGGTAAATGAAAGCAAATTGAGACCTAATAAAGAAACAAAGTGACTTGTCTCTCTTGACACAATGGACAGAACATGTTGCTATATTGGTAACACTTCGGTCTTGTATTTATGTATCGCACTTCAGATCTACCCAGCCCTAATCTTTGCAGGACGACCACTGATTCTGAGGTAATTTATGATTTCCTTTGTCCATTGGCCTTGAAACGTGTAATAACTGTGGTATTCTTGCGAATAAGTTTGAATTTCCTCAAAACCACTATACAGTAAAATTGTACTTTTTGGCTACAAAATGAAATAAGTTTTTACATAAATATTTAGTGAATTAATAAAAATGTTTTATCACATTTATGAAAAATGTTATTGATGATTCATAATGAAGATAAACCAAACGCCGATTGTACCCAAACGTGGCGAAATACGTAAAAATCGATTAAAATTATTAAAATTGGAGCGGTTTTTGCGGAACCCATGAAATTCCCCCGCCAATCCACAAGGTTCCGCGGACCACAGTCTGAACAGCACCGCTCTTGTCTGCCCATGATACTAGAATACTATGGTGGCCTCTTGAAGTAAACCACGAAGCCCTTCTTCCAAGTTCTTGCCTGCTCCCTAGACATTGTATCCTGTCCCGTTCTTACTCGATGCTACATGTGTTGTGAAACTGGCAGGGCTTAGGCGACCTGTGAGCCACTCACTAAAAGAGGATCGTATTTGAATGCTGCTACATTTGTGACCGTCCAGCATTTCGCTTTTAGCTACAGACTAGAGACCATCAGTGCAGAAGGTATAAGGGTTGAGCTTCGAAACTTGCGCGTAACGCTGCGGATCCCACGTTGGCATTTATCATACGCTGAAATGGTCATGGACCCCGAGACGTATAAATTACAACAACGACAAGTGCGAAGCTAGCAGACTGGTGTAGCGGCAGCTCCGCAGACTTCTTTCCGGAGGCAGACCATCCAGGGCAGGCCATTCACCCTACTCGGTATTTTCAGCCAAAGTCAGAGAGTTGATATCCTGAAGCAAGTCATTCATCTATTCGAACCCTTTTCCTCCTTATTAAAAAGTACCTTCATCCCTGTCGTTCGAAGCTGGAAACTTACATCCTTGAAAAAAATCATTAAATAACATAATCTTGTAAGCAGAAACAGTGGAACTGCTCCAGTCACTTTTCTCATTTCTCACAATGACATTATATCCTCTACTGAGAGCTCGCGGACATACGGCTGAGGCGATGCAAATGTTGTGAAGGGAATCTGATATTTATTGGACCGTCCATCATTGTGATAACTGAAGAATAAAAAACCAACTAGCTGCCACTTATTATTTTATTGTACTTCTTATAGGCTCAACATGTTTCGGACACTACTATGCCAATCATCAGGAGCTCGCGACTATAATGTTGATTA
>Ga0131853_10008498_pt1 | contig 18726 bp, 24 predicted proteins | sample TergutLab28metaG_FD_92764 | JGI IMG/M metagenome (GOLD analysis project Ga0131853, IMG submission 92764) | Labiotermes labralis P1 segment gut microbial communities from Petit-Saut dam, French Guiana - Lab288 P1 (version 2) (version 2) | ecosystem: Host-associated > Arthropoda: Insects >...
GTAATGTTACTTACATTGTATATGGTCAGGTGTGTCCTGTGTGTGTGAGTGTGCAATCATGAAGAATGACTGACAGACACATGAGAGGGTGTGTAGTTATGAGGAAGTGTGTGCTCTACTGGTGTTTCCTCGAATTATTACATCAAATTTTATGTTTGGGATCCCATAGACTGCACACTTATATTGTACCTTGTATATGTTCTGCATTGGCCTGATGATGGCCGTTTTACAGCTGAAACATGTGGCCCTGATGTAACCGATATTTCATCACTGTGTTGATGTACATATGTTGTGTTTTAGACGGTAATATATGTATATTTTGCGCCCGTCCAGACCGGCCCTGGGGCCCACCCAGCCTCCTGTAAAATGGGTACCGGATCTTTCCCGGGGGTAAAGTGCAGCCGGGGCATGCTGCTGACCACTCACCCCCTTCTAGTGCTGCGGTCATGGAAGAGTACAGCTATACCTCTACCCACCCTCTGGGCCACACCGGGCCTGTAACAGGATAACTTTACCTTTACCTTTATACATATATTTACTACTACACAATGGGATGGCCCCTATAAAAAGAAACTCTAAGCCATCTATCGCCAACCTAACACAATACAATACATCTGAAACAGCATACTTTGCAGCACAATTTTCAGTCAGAAACACTTCCAATTAACAGGTCCAAGAACTTGTATCAGCAATAAAGACACAAAATTACATTAAAAAGCATACAGACATAAAAGTTTATTATTTATAAAACACACAATTTTGGGAAGCATAGAACAGATTAAATGATTGAATGAGAATATCATACATAAAGCATGAAAGCTAAGAGTGATCTGCATAATAGCATGACAGTGGTAGAAGCCGACTCGCCAGTCACATGGTTTTATCCTGATTCGTTGGACACAGCCATCCTGCATGTAAAGGACTGCCAACTGCAGATAGCTGACATGTGGCCACACAGAACTTCAGGAACATGTACCTTGATTTGGGCTGCTGAGACCTCAGCCAGTCTCAGAAGATGGGCCGGAATGCCACACAGACACGACAGCGCATTCTTCACACTGCTGTATTTCTCATCCATATTAAGCCTCAGTCCATACTTTACAGGAACTGACCCATCCAACCTGATAACTGTCAGGAAACATTATTAAATTGCAACTGTGCTGTTGCATACTATAAATGAGTGTGGTGTTTTAGGTGTTTGGTGTGTGCTTCATTGGTTGTTCTTGTATTTGCCGCCACAGATCACAAGACTGTACAGTACCTGCTACCAAACCACCAGTATCAAGGGCTTTGTCATCATTACATTGGTTGGAAGTCTGTACAAAAACTAAAATTCACAACCAATATGTGGGTGCACTTGCAAAGTGATATGCTGGTTGGGCAACTTGCACAAAATTTACTCAAGACTATGTGAAGTAATACCACCAGTTAATGCAATGACTTTATAAAACTTGCTCTGTCATACTGTAAACTGAGGCGGTTAGTAGCTACCCTCTCACCTCAGAGGCTTGGGTTCATTCCCAGACCAGACTCAAAGTGGATAAAGTGGAAACAGGACTGCTTTTTCTCAGGGTATTTTGGTTTTCCCCTGTTCATATCATTCCACCAATGCTCCACACTCATTCATTTACTACTGACACTATGTGGTCTTAGCAAGTGCCAGTGTTCACCCTCTGGCACCATAATTATATGCCTGGTGTGATGTGCAACACACCGGAATTTAAATGGAGGCAGCATAATGAGAGCCATAACAGTCCACGGCCTACACGCTACATTCAGCATTTTAAGCATAACACTGCACGACTGGTATATCTGACATTAGATGCCAAAGGGTGGAGTAACATACTTAAATAAAAAAATGTAAAGAAACTGAAATACTGCCATACCTACAACCTGCACAGGTACATAGCTCTCCATAGGCAGTGGTAAAGACAAATAGTTAAAGGGATCAAAGCGGACGCTTTCATGTCCACACACTTTGCACGTTACTTTGGACTTCAGCTGACCATGAAAGAGATCCACTATGATGGACTTGTTGCGAAGAATATGATTCTCCCATGCCTACATAAAAAAAAAAGCAGGAAAATAGTAAAGAAGTCAAAAACTATGAGAACAGAAAATCAAAACCCAATTTCTGTATAGTACACTTTTGCACTGTGCTGTGCAATACTCAATTAGTTTAACACATGCTCTCAGCTAATACACTACATTGCTGGTACTGCGACACCTGTTGCTCACAGTTAGTTTCAGCATCTGTGTATAGAAACACTCGCAGTGCACAACACAGATAAAACACCCAATATTACATCTGTCTGTAGCATAGTGCATAACCGAACTATTAGTGTGTGCTGCAGCATAGTACATAACTGAACCATTAGTATGTGCTATGGATCAGAATCTGAAATAGCAACAACGCTAAACAAAACAAAGTCATAAGACTCCAAAACAGTTCAACAGCACAAACATTAAAATCTCTTCACTCTGATATAATACCAAAGTAACAAAAGACACAAACAAAAATTCAACAACATTACAATTCTCATACATTCAGTTATTCAGCGTGTTTACTGCTGTACAGCGCTTTAAGCTGCATTTTAATGAAGAGCAACACATACTGGTACTAAAATATTTTTTTAACTCAGAATATAACTTCATTGTGTGCATTTGCAGCCAAAACTAGTCTTTAAAAATAGCTGAAACAGTACGAGATATACGTTGTGCTTGTTGATAACAGTTCCTGTGTGTGTTCAAGACACTTGTTTCCCTCCCAAACACCTAAGTAGACTTTAGTTTTATGTTTTTTGTAGCGTGCATTGTGATACAATTATGTAACGTGCACCAACAAACGCTCGATCGAGCACGCCCTTCCACCTGTTAGACTGCTTACATAAAAGCATGAAAAATACACCATGCAGAACTGAATGTACAAATGGTCTGATGATTAACACATGATGTACAAAACATGTAGATGACACGATGAATTGAATTAAAACGTTAATTTGAAAAGTGTGCATTTCTTGGTTCATGTTACATAATAGATTTTAGTTCTGAATTACTTACAAAACTCAGACGACATGAGGATTAGGCACTCACCTCCTGTGCAACAATGACATCCGGTCGGCCGTCGCTGTCCTTCAGTTCAACGTACGGTTTGTCATGAACTCTGTTCAAGTCCTCGTGTAAACCATCCAAAAGAAATGCAAGAAGCTCTTGTGAATCATGCTGCTGGAAACCATTGAATCTAGGCGCATATTTTCCTATTGTCCACTGCAACAAGAAAACGGAAAATCTCTTTCACTTGAAACTGCTACTTGATCACTATGCTGAACAATAGCAACATGAATGATACTGTGCAAACTGTCCTCAAATATAAACCTATAACATGAGGAAATAATGGAATCTCCAGCACTTCTGGGAGAACTGCCACAGCTGCTGCTCACAGCCATGCGCCATACCAGTATGATTTCTGCTGCAAACAGTACTGCCAACTGCTGTTCAAAACAGAACTGTGCCAAGCGACATATATGTGTATTATTTTTTCATATGTAAACCTCCAAATGCCACACCAGTAAGCCATGATTTTCTATCTTGCAGGTTAGGCACTATACTGGTATATGATTCTTGTTGTAAATCTTAAATGCTGTACTGGTATGGCATTACACATTTAACATTTATAATGTTTTCACCATTTTTAATTACTTAAAAACTATATAAAAGCAAAAGGTACAAAATGTTTGTTCAAAATATGTTACTAGACAAACAAACTCAAGCTTCTTAACCTCAAACAGCAGATACCCAAATGTATTCCCACCCAAAATTAAATTTCCTCTGTTACAGACTTCATTCACTTCAGTGGTCAAATCCATGGCTCCCCAAAGACACCTTACAACAGGCGTTTCACTGTTCAAAAGCAGTGATTAGTATGTACATAACATTCTTCTGAACCACGCGCACAATTATATAACCATGTACCCCAAAGCAACAACGACTGTGTCTTACCCTCAGTTTTAATGGGGCTATAGTCTTGGCAGTGCCACTCCATATATCTTGTATGAGATCACCATACCGTTTGGCGATATGTCCTTTCATTCCTAGTGGGTTATTGCGATTCATTTCATACAGGTGCATGTTGCCTGTGAAGTACTGTGTTAGAGCACGCGTGTTGCTCACACACTGCAGAGCTGCGTTCATGAAGCACGTGTTGCCCAAATTGTTGAGGCCAGTAGCCCCCTTTTCTGTAGGAACTGCAAACAAATGGCACTGGTTACAAGCAACATTTTAATATTATTAAGAGTAAAATTCCCTTAATGTGGCACCCACCGGGCCGCACATGTGCTGAAATATCATATGGTATTGACCAAAGTTCTTACAGGTAAGGTTGTGTCACTAACTATTGTTGGGCTACATCAGCAAAGCACACCCAGCCTTGTTTTACACCCTAGTTGCATTCCTGAAAAAGTAGGCGTAAGTCAAAAAGGCGTAAATCAAAAGTGATATTGCCATAAGAAATAATGAACATAAATAAATGTTAATAAACAAGCGAAAAGCATTAAGCCAAAAATGAGTGCAAATTATGAAGTGGTGTAAATTATCAAGGGGCATTATAGAAAGAAGGCATAAAACAAGGGTTTGGATTATTCCGTTATGATAAGTTTTCCATCTGCAACTTTGGGGCCATCAGGGTCCTCTTCTGTTTTCTGGAGTCTTCATAGCTGAGGAAGTTGATGAAGCAGGAGACAAGGGGTCAGGACACACCACAATGGTTCAGGACACACCACTAGGGGTCAGGACATGCCACAATGGTTCAGGACACACCACAATGGTGCAGGACACACCACAATGGTTCAGGACACACCACAAGGGGTCAGGACACACCACAATGGTTCAGGACACACCACAAGGGGTCACGACACACCACAATGGTTCAGGACACACAAGGGGTCACGACACACCACAAGGGGTCACGACACACCACAATGGTTCAGGACACACCACAAGGGGTCAGGACATGCCACAATGGTTCAGGACACACCACAATGGTTCAGGACACACCACTAGGGGTCAGGACATGCCACAATGGTTCAGGACACACCACAATGGTTCATGTGCAGACACTCTTAGAGGGCTTTTTGAATATGTCCATGAGATTTTTTTTTTTACTAGGAGCCATCCCATTGTGTATCTAATATTCAATAAAATGGTTTTATTCTGTCTTAGCACAACTATAATACATTAGTTTCTTGGTTACATGTTTCTTTTTCATGTATAGGAATTTAATTTCATATTTCATATGGCCTGTTTGTACCTTCTTTTTAGTAATGTACGTGGCTGGAGAAGTATACAGAGTCTTTATTTTGGCACAATTTGGAAATATTTTCTTAGCAAGATGCTGTTGGTTAAAGTAAATGCTCGCACAGCTCTTCATGAACTTTGGTCTCGAGCTCTCATATAAATTGATGGATTTAGTTTCACTAGGTAATATTTTAATAGCAGCCATCCCATTGTGTATCTAATATTCAATAAAATGGTTTTATTCTGTCTTAGCACAACTATAATACATTAGTTTCTTGGCTGTATGTTTCATGAAACATGCAGCCAAGAAACTAATGTATTATAGTTTTGCTAAGATGGAATAAAACCATTTTATTGAATTCCTGAGATTTGCCAGTGTCACTGACGAAGCTATCTTCCAGTTAAAAGCAAACCTTATGGTCTTGAGACTTCTCTCCTCAAATGCCAGATTATCAAGATTTCCACGTTACCAGATGACAGACTAAAGTAATTTTGCTATACTCATAAATAAAGTTCTGACAAGAACTTGCAAAATATACTTTATTCAGAAGCTAACAAGATTTACAAATTGTTAGATAGGTCTATGAGGTTCTCACAGTGGTGCTGCTGAAGACTCAGTTCTACAGCAGTACAGCACTCTGCATATCCTGACATTTCAAAGAGACATAGTACCTTCATCTTCTCTCCTTCCACTGCCACTTCTACCTGCTCCACAGTCAACGCAGCTTCACTGTACACTGACCTTAGCTGTTACACCAAGACCCCACCCTGTGTGAAGATCACTTCCATACCAAATGGCTTGCCACCTGCTCTGTCCTTTCCCTGCCCACAACTATACAACACACCCAATCTTTCCACATGGCTATATTCCAGGAATTGCTAGACCCTGCAGATGAATGTATTACATTCCTTCAAAATGCTGGACAATACTTGGCCAATAACACAGCATGACAACCCAAAAGATTGAACACTTTTCAGAAGAATGAAAATATCTTGTCCGTGATAAGAATCAAACTACATGTTTCACTGGACATACAGCCAATAACCTATCACTATACTCACTGAGCTATCCCAGCTCACAGGTTTTCTGAGTTCTCCTTGAAACTCCTTGCTTTATCCAGATTCTTCATGCATCTATTAGCTCCACCTTCACAACATGGCAACCATGTTTTCTTGTGACCTTGCAAGGCTGCCAAGACATGATGCATATGTGACATACCAGCAACTACAGAATGATTCTTGCTGCACCACAGTGAACATGTCCTCCTACTCAGAGGTTAGAAGTTTTTTGGGATGTAATGCCGTGTTGTGAGGTGAGTGGTAACCAACATTTTTAAGGAACATACTGTCTTCAACTTCAAAGGCCAAGTTGTCCTGCACTGCCTGGCTTTTGAAGACGAAGCCACCAAGATCTTTCTGCATGTCTGGCACCCCTCACCTACAAACAGTATCTCATTCCACAGGTCTCACTTCCTTGGCAAGACCTCAAATGTCACATCTTCCCACTCTTTTCACAATTTACACCTGCAGCTATTCCCGTTTCATGATTTGGCAAAAATATTTGTAGCTGCTGCATTTTATGAACTGTAAAATGCAATGCCTTAAGTATATGGAAACTGCATAACAAAAAATGAGACTGCAGGAATTACACTGCTGCGGTTCAAATTCCAACTACTGCTCAGGACAGAGATTTTTTAAATTTAAATTACCTTATCATGCACCCACTGAACATGGTGCACAGAGGCTGGTGGCATGTGAGGGTTTGAAGACTATACACAACACAGGTTGGTGCAAAAGGACTGAACACAAAGCATACATAGCCAAATAACACAACATACTTACTCAACTGTAAGAAAACCAAATGCAAGCCAATGCCTGATTGTGTAACACATCCATTGTACTTCACAGCTGTCCATTCTGTTCATTTCTTTAGACCAATGTACTCAATTTACTGAACCAACCACATGCACAGTATTAACCTTTTGGTGCCGAAATTATATTTTTAATTTTAGCACGCCTTGTATATAAAATGTGAATAATACATGAACCAAATATGTTAGAATTATGAAACAAACTGCATTTTGAATAGAAAAAAAAATGGAGAGTATATACCGTGTTTAAAATATTCGGTACCTATATTTGTTGAATAAATATATAAAATGCAACTTTGGAGGTTAGCGGTGCGGTACGTCAACTATAGTTGACATTAGACATCTAAAGGTTAAATATGTATGTTTATTAAAGACACAGCTCTGACATGTTTCAGTACAAATGGACCATCTTCAGGGAGCTCCCTGTAGACGGTCCACTTGTACTGAAACATGTCACAGCTATGTCTTCAATATAAACATATACAGGAAGGTCTCATTTTACATGATTTCTTGTGCATGATTTTGCTTTCAAGTGACTTGAAAATTTACATCACTTCTTGAATTTACGTGATAACTGATGGTTTAACATGACTCACCATAGGTGATCAGTGGCCACACTACTCATATGTAGGAGGCTACCAGAAAGTAATGTCACTGTTATGCTACTAATCACATGTATGGATTGATTATGTTGGTGATATAATCACATGACTCATTTAGTTTCCTCTTAAACAACACTTGCTGTTCTTACCAACATGAGTGAGAAACATAAATCTACATCACCTAGTACAATCCAAGTGAAATAACAGCAAAAGACAATTGGTACTGAAGAGAAATTAGAAGCAATAAAGCCGACTTGAAAAAGATGAACGAATTGTGGACACATGCCATAATGTAAGCCTTGCTTACAGTACACACAATTTGTGATAATGCTGTACACCCCATACATAAAGTATACATACGCTCTACCTGTCCATATACCCACCAGTGGTGTAATCATACACGATTCAGGATGAGGTTGTCAATCCCTCAATCCCCAGGACACTGTTTTAAATGGGAAGTTTATGTTTGATTTGCGTGATTTTGATCGGTGTGTCATTTTTCAGGAACGTAACCCTGGCATATATTGAGATCTACCTGTATTTAATACTGTGCCTTTCGTTGGTGCAATAAAGTAAGTACATTGATATCTAATGTACATTGACCCCCTTTGAATCACCAGTTCTAAACCAACATGCATTTTTAAACAGCGAGAAACTGAGAAAAAAAAATTTGGCTTACAAATAACTAAGTATAATTTTTTTTTTGTGAACAACTGCCATTACTTAAAAAGATGTAACATTCTCATTATAACACTGAACCTCCTTCGAAGTATTGACATTATGTGGATGTACGCTGTGTTGCCAATGTTTTGGATAAACTTGATGCCTCCATCTTGGAAGTTAAAAGGGGAGGGCTGTTTGGGAACTAGTTCTTCTTCGTTACATCAAGGACTACTTCAATCTTGAAGACGAAACTAGAAGGCTCCTCTGAAACACTAGGAACACAGCCAACATCCACACAGTGTTATCACCTGTCAGCAGAATCATCACTGCCGTCATCACCACCATCGTCACTGACCCACAATAACAATCTTAAATCGCCAATATTATCACCATCTACTTACCCTGCTTGCGTTTCTCCTGCATTGGTATGGCAAGTGAGCCCATCTCCTCTGGCCAAGTGAGATCTTTATTTCGAACTTCTATGAGCAGCTGATCTTCGTCTAAAACACCAAGCTCCTCCAGTGTTGGTTCTTCATCTTCTATCAGCAGCATGTTGCTCTACAGACATCAATTACGATTACCACCTATTGCTGCCTCTGCATGCCCACTGGTACGGACATTACTATCAGGAATAATATTTTCAGAGGCAAGGTAATGTAACCACTTTAATTTTAACTGTGACAATTGGATATAATGATTTTGATTTATTTTTATGCTCCTTTCAAGATTATGTAACAGGTCTCATACATTCAGCATTGTTCCTATGAAGATGCCAAACCTTCTTGGATATGGGCTTCGTCATTGTGTCAGCAATAACCAATGTATGAAGGATCACAGTGCCTTCAGTTTCAGGGTCAAAAAGAATACACTACAACCCTTGTAAATCATCAGAAACTACTCACCCAATGAAACATGGTCACATCCCAGAAACTCTGATCCTTCAGCAACACTGTGGAGCAAACCTCAAATCTTTTACATTTTACCTTCATTTTATAAGGGGGTGAGATGGAGCCCCTTCATAAAGACAGACAAAGCTGTCCCTCACCTTTCATGAAGGCATTTGGGCAAGCAGAGATTCTGCTCCACACAACCTCAAACTTAGCACTAGACAGCAGTGACGGGCCACCTTACTGCTTTGGCCACTTTATTTCCAGGGTAAGAGCCCCCACTACCCACGAATCAGGAACCTAGGTATGCCCCAGAAATGATCGGGGATGTTTTGGAGAAGAAACAATTGTCTGAGCTCTGGTGAAAATCAAACTACAATCCCCTGGACATTCAGAATGTACCATGCTGCATGAGCTCCATATAAGTATACAACATTTGTAGAATGACAGTTCATATAGGAAAACCAAAGTACTTGGAGTAAAACCTGTCTCTGTGACTGTCTACCACAAACCCTTCATGAAGCTGTGTCCCCATGGTAACAGCCACTCACTAACTGCTTTACCTGTGGCAGAGCCTACATTAAGCATGATGATGGGTTCGAGATTCTCACAGAAGTGTTGTTGAAGATTCAAGTATTACTAGATGTGACACTTTATCACAGGGCATATGGTCTCCACTGTATTGAATGACAACCAGTGTCTTCATCTTGACCCTCAAGATGATGGCACTACAATCAATTGAAATGGTGAGAAATATTGGCCCAGCAACTGTGTGTCACATCCCAGTGACTTGACACTTCAATGGGGATGTTGCAAGTGACAGGACAGCATGCACAAATACAAAATTAACTTATGTAAAAAGAAAGTTGAAATCCGAACACTGTTCGTTAATTTATTGAACAGACCTCGTCTCGGTAATGCCACAGTCTCATGTCTTCTGGACGAATCCTCAGACGAGAACATAAGAAATCATACACCTGCTTAACTGTTGCCATTCGACTGAATGCAGCCACATATGCTAAGTAACGTTTTGGTGGTGTTGGTAAGTTGGATACATATGCATAGCCTGTTGTGCCTGCAATGAACAGCATAATAATGATAATGAGTAACAATGTTGAATTTCACAGTATGACCAGATAATGCTCCAGAAATTGCCTGCAAACTTACAGAAATCTACACCAACTATACTCTACACCACAGGGTCACTTGCCAACACACATACACAGGTGTTGCCATAAGACTGCGAACTAGGAGCTGCAGCCCCTCATAATTACACTAAGATTTCCTTTCAAATTATACTTCTTATCCCCTAAACCTCCAACTGTTCAAGTCTGCAGTAAGGTTGAAAACATAAATTTCTGAACATCTATGATCCCACAAAATTTTATGTATCAGATTTTGGCTTACTTAGCGCAGGTCCATACCCTCCCACAATGCCAGGCCACGTTGTCTGTGGAGCACGGGCTGGTTGAGCTTGGTGCCGAAGCAAACGAAGATTCAATGGATATAACTCTAGTTCCACTTGCTCACTGTCCTTCGGAAGTATCACCTACAATATATCATGATGATCAAAACACCAGTTTGTTTATGAGCAGAAAATGGTGCTGAGAACATATTTGGGCCTAAGACCAACGAAGTAACAAGATACTAGGGAGAAATGCACAATGAGGAGCTTCAGAACCTTAAATCCTCAATAAATAATATTCAGGTGATGAAACCAAAGAGCAGATTGCCAAGATATGTAGCACACAGGGGAAACATAAAATGAACACAGGAGTTTGGTGGGGAAACCTGACAAAACAAGCACTATTTGGAAGACCTATGTGCACATAAGAGAATAATATTAAAATGGTCTTGGGAGGTTGTGGACTAAATTCAACTGGTTCAGGATGGGGATAAGAGTCAGGCTACTGCAAACACAGTAATAAGTTGTAGCATTCCATAAAATGAAACAAATTTCTTGAGTAGCTGCAGAAATATTAGCTTCTCAAGGCAGACTATGCTCCATGGATTTTTTTTATAAATCACACGAATAGGCACTGTACCGAGAAAAAAGATTCTTATGTTTCTGATACCTATTCTGGCAATTCCAACACTTGTGACAGTTCCATTAATCACAACCAATGAGACTCCATTTTACCAAAGGAAACAGTTTTCAGTCACTTTAAAGTTCATAAACAAAACTTCATGACACACAAACACACACACACCTGTCTAGGCAGGGCAGGAGCACCCCCATACCATTGGAACAGAGCCTTCCAGAGTGAGTCAGGCACCAACTCAAAGTCTCGCCACCTCACCAGCATTAGGTTTCGCTTCAGTTTGCCTCCCTCGCCTGTCAGGGTCACCACTTTGCAAGTGGGGGCTGCAACCAGAACTGTATTATCTATGGGACCAGGTGCAGGGGGAGGTCCCACTGTAGAAATTGGCATGGCCTTCCTAGGCTGCCGTGGGGAATGGCTGGGACTTGATGTGACACTAGGAGACCTGAAACAGAAAGCCAGTGTGAACACAGAATGCAGTGCCTCTGTCAGTTTTGTTACCACCTCTTTCAATTCACTACGCCAAAATATACAAAGGAGTTTTGTAAAATAAGATAATGAAAACTCGGATGCCAAGATGCTTATTCTGACTTTGATAAAAACATGAAACAAGGGCAGTGGAAGGCAGACATCAGGACTTCCATGCAGTCACCACTGGCATTTGCTCCACCAAGACACTAAAGGTTGCATCCTGGCATGGAAAAAATTTGTGTCAAGTTTCTGTAGCCAGGAGCTGACAGCTTGCTTCATGTCACCTGCCAACCAGAAGCTTCTTAAGGGGTCAAAAATATGGAAATCACTACGTACAAGATCAAGATGCCAGGAAGAGCAGTCCATAACCTCCCTGCCATAGCGCCGTAACACATGATGAGTCCAGAAGGCACAATGAGGCCCAGTGATTTCCATCCCTTCAGACCCCATAAGAAGCACCTGGCTGGTATTTACAACAGAAACTGACATGCAGTAAAGTGTCACCTCCTGGCTATGACACTTGTCACAAAAGACACTTGTCACAAACTTCTTCTGTGCTGGGATATAACCCTTGCAGCCACTTTGAGTCTAATGATCCAATATCAATGGTGACAAAATTGAGGCCTAATGTGTACCATGTGCTGCCCATGTGCCACAAAAGCACTGAGGTTAAAATAAAGCTCTAAGTTCCAGTGTTTGTCACCTTAAATGGTATACTATAACTATCTTGTACTTATTAAGACCAACTCACAAATAAGATAACAAGCTGCTTACCATTAACTCACTGTTATACATCAATGAACCTTTCAGTTGAGTTTACCTTGAACAATCTTGGGAACCCAGAAGACTCAATGAGCTGGAACTTGCTTTCTTAGGACTTGACCCCAGGGCACGCTGTTGCCAACCAAGTGCATCCCAGGGTACTACACTGTCAAGCGCATTTACGCCTGTTACCACCACAGAACTATTGCTGTCTAAGGCAACACAGTCCTCTGCAAGAGATTGCTGCTGTTGTTGCATTCGTTTTGCTGAAGGACGGCCCGCGCCCTTCAAGCTACCGGTACTGCTCCCATTTGTTAAGTTGCTCAGCGGACTCTCACTGCCAACCTGCACACCAGTGTTCAGCTTAAGAATTCTACCTCATTCCGAATGGATCAAATAGCAATGTCATACCAAACTCTCCGGCTTAGTTCAATTCTCATTTTCAAACTCTAAAAGAATTTTTTTGTAATCCAACTGTCCTACATAAGAATTTTTAAAATGCATGGGAAAACTTTTTCTTTGACAAAATTCACCTCAGCTTAATGTTGTGCACAAAATGACAATTTCAACATGCACCTTTATGAAGATTCAAGTCAAATTTGATTTACTGTGTATAAAAACTAATAATTCCCATATTCACTCAAATGCAAGACAAGGTCACATCTTAAATTTGGTACTTAAATATGCGAGGTCACCTTAAACTTATGTATGAAGCACCGAACCAGACTGCACCAAACTGCATCAGTGTGAGCTGGACCATGCAGAGCCAAACCAAGGCCTACATCATCATGTGAGATCTGCACTCTTCTGGGATATTATGCAGCAAAGAGTGGTAATTTCTTACTGACGTTTCAGGACACCCTATTAGTCCCATCTTCAACAGTCAAGGAATCCGACAGAGAAAACAGAGCATGATTGAAGTTAACTGACATAATCTTCTTTTTCTTGGGGGGGGGGGGCTCTGTTCATTGTCTAATTTTTTAAAGAAGCACAATGTTGTGGAAGCCCCCTCTGTTCCGGTTTTTTTTTGGGGGGGGGGGGCGGGGGGGAAGCACCTAACCTAGTGGACCCCTTGGCTAAGCTATTCTTACTCACTGGGCGCCAGAGGAACAGTAAGATATGCACCTAAGAACATATCTAGTCCAAGGTTAGTAACAGGAAAATGGCTACTGAAAAATTAAAAATTAACTACATGGCTCAAAATAAAACCTGGACCAACACATTAAAAACCACAAACAGAGCCATGAACTCAGACTTATCAGACCACAGATATAACACAACAATCCAGAATAAGCATATTTAAAAATCTTAACACCACTAATTCTGGAGAAAAGTGTGAATCTTCTTGTGGTCAAGTAAGTTTATGAACCAAGAAATATAAATGTATTACTTAGTCATTGTGGATCATAACAGCATGGCAGTGAATTTCAACAGAAGTGACTGTGATGGGTTTTAAGAAGTGCTGTATATCTAGTGCAGTGGATGGGACTGATGATGATATGTGGTGGAATGTTAGGAGTGAGTGGACGAAGATAAAGGCACTGACTGTGAACATGTAGACAGTGACACTGAATGGTAAAGGTACACAGAATCTGACATGCTTTGTGTATTAAGTGTGTGAAGGTAATGGTAAAATGTATTTTTATTAGCAGACATTTTATTTTTGAGAGGTCGTCTTGCATTTAGATGAATACGGTACAACTAGACAGCAAACAACTGTACAAAGCTAGCAACATGATACAGCAAGGCCACCTCATAGCCACCTCTGAGTGACAAATGACAGTACACACCACACATAATTAGTACCTGTTAAAAGTACGACACATGACAGAAATTACCTGCCATAAATCACAAGAGACACATTACTGGCAAGTATGGATACATATTACCTGTCATAAGTCTCACGAGACACATTACTGCCAAGCACGGACAAACATTAAATGTCGTCTCACCAGACATTCCCACATAACTGGTTAAGCACCTTGCCCCAGTGGTATGGAACCCAAAGGTTCTTTACTGCATGCACAACCACACACTATCTATCTCTATCCTTAGCCAGATTAATCCAGTTCATGCCTCCCCATTCACACTCTTTAAAGATCCATTTTACTAGTGTCCTCCCATATATGAGTGGGTTTTCCAAATGGTTGCCTTCCCTCAGCAATCCTCACTAAAACCAAGTACGCACCCCTCTGGTCCTCCACACATGCTACATGTCTTGCCCATCTCATTCTTCTTGATTTGATCACCTGAATAATATTTGGTGAGTAAAGATCATTAAGCTCCTCATTATGTAGTCTTCTCAACTCCCATGATACATCATCCCTCTTAGGTCCAAATATCTTCTTGAGCACTCTGTTCTTGAACACCCCTAGCCTATGTTCCTCCCTCAGTGAGAGACCAAGTCCACACCCACAAAAAATAAGAGACAAAATTATAGTTCTGTAGATCCTATTTCTGGACAGCAAACTGGAAGAAAAAAGATTCTGCACCAGATGATAGCACGCATTCCCCAGCTTCAATCTGCTCTTCATTTCTTCTTGAATGGAATTTTGATTTGTTAGGGTTATTCCCAAATATCTGAACTATCCCATCCTTTCAAAAGGTTTACCACTTCTCTTTATGTTGTGATTTTGCACTGCAGGCTGGTATTGAGACATGACCACAAACTTAAATTTCTCAGCATTTACTGCTAGACCAGGCTCTTTATGAGCAACTATAAGAGCTTCAGTGTTTTTCTGAAGACACCCAGTTCTGTTTAATACCCCTTTTCAGACTATTCTGCATGCTGAAATTCCAGAAAGCAATAAATTAAGCAATGAATCATGCTCACTCACCCTGTAGGTGACATAGTCCGTCCAGGCCTTCCACCAGTCCATAGCGATCAGATACCAGAACTGACCAATTCTATAACCACGACGTTCTTCCCGTTCCAGCCATCCCTTCACAATGTCTCCCTCTTCCTCTCGTGATACAGGTCGTAGACCAAGAACAATGTGACACACCTGCAACAGTACACAGTGGTGAGGTAGCATCTTTGCCTTCTTTTGGCAGACATGACATTAGAATGAGGCCCTTCATACTGTGACCTGTTGTACCAGACCTGGTTGATAAATGAGTACCAAACACTGAGCAAATAACTAGTTGGGAAGACCTGTCCCATTAGCACCCTGTCTGCCACAAATTCCACATGAATGAACCTGGCACTGAGCCCAAATCATTGTATTTACCACCCTATATTTGGGGATCCGGGTATTCTGGAACGTGACACTGTCTCAGGCGAGTGTTTCCTGATGTTTATAGGATCATGGTGCCTTCATCCCTGAAGGTTAAGCAATCCAAGAAGACCACTTAAGCCTTCACGGTAAAGGCACCTGGAAAAAAGAGACCACTTGATTGACTGATTGATCGATCGATCGATCGATTACAAATGGGTTTGGGACCTCATGGTCCTGATGCACCTTGGCCTTAATTAACGGGCCCTTTGTGCCCTCAATTTATGAGAGCCCTGTCACTTTGCTAAAGTTCTGGATGGCCCCCAGACTTATACTCTTGATGTCCTCTGACTCCAAGAAGGAGCGCATGTCTGATTGAAGCCAAAGCTTATTCACAAAGAACATGGGCTGAGGTTTCTTCCTCTGCTCCACACCTCCTACACAGTGGACTGTCCAGCAGTCCTAGTAGGTGAGGATGTCTCCTAAGGGTGTTATGTCCTTTGAGAAAGCCAATAACAGCCCTGGATTGAGTCCTGTTAAAGGACAGAAACCTAGCCTTGGCACCCAGACAGGGTCCTGAAATTAGTGCTTCAGCCTGTCTTTGGGTATCGCCAAGGCCTCGAAGAGACCACTTAGAAGACCAAGGTGCAGATTGGATGATATTAAAATGGATCTCAAATAAACAGTATGGGATGGTGTGTACTAGATTCATCTGCCTCAGTGGAGGGAGATGTAGCAGGCACTTGAGAACACAACAATGAACCCTCAGGTAGCAGTAAACACTGTTGGTACATTTGTTTATCAGGTAAAATGATTGCCAGACTTCAGTTACAGGCAGTTTGAAGCCATCCATACAGTCAGAATAACAAGCAGGTGTAGCAGTCACATTTCAAGTCCTTGGTGTCTGTGATAAGACTCACACAGAGGTCCATTCAAGAAACCTTCAATGAGGGGCACAAGGTCAATGCCCCAGGAATCATTAGGTTGCATATACCCTGTGAGCAACTAACAGAGGAAATGAGAGTCTAGCTGACTATTTCCTATGATACATATGGAAGGTAACAAGAGAAGTTTCCACCCTGTCATATCGGTGTTCAAGGCTCCTATTCAAGTAAGCACTGTAACCATAGTAGGACGTTGCAATAGATCAAGGAAGCAGACTCAGTTCATACAATTCAGCGATATACTACAATTCATTGTCCTCACAAGAATGTGTGTATGGTTCATAATTAACACTCAAGGAGGATGAGTGTCTGCTGATGTGCGCTAGAGATCAGATCAATAAGCAGTTATGATGATTTATTGTTTGATGTACCAACTATTTCCTAATCAGTTAACTGCACTTTATAAACAGAAAGACAGTGTAACAGAATAAAAATTCAGATATAAACAAAAAAACTTTATCAGTTTCAATGAACTCCACCCATAACCCAAAGAAGTCTCACCTACACTACTGAGCTAGGGAGGGCACACAACGCACATGGGGTGAGCATGTACAAGGTTCCATTGCATGCAGGGAAGTTTGTGACTAGCTGAGTAACTACTGTTCTCAAGAACGACTCTGCTCCATGCAGTCAGTTACTGCATAGACTTACCTGAAACAAGAGATTTAGAAAGTCCACTGGCAAAGGATTATTCACCGTCCACATAAGGTACTCCTCAGTTGTCAGTCCATCACCACTAGCATATGTCTGGATGTCAGACAAGATTGCTGATGTGTCTGTGAATGACAATAAACACATATGTACATGCTGCTGCAATGATTAGTTCCTAATTTTCAAATACTGTAATCAGCACATGAAGGGACAAGACTATTAGTGCAACTCTTAGATGTGACAACAATATTAAAATGGATTTAAAATAAATATGATTTGTGGATGAAGTGTTGGTTCAGCTAGCTCAGTATAAAATTCAATGGTAAATTCTTGTGAACAAGACAACAAATTCCAGTTTCCAAAAGAAGGTCACAAATTTCTTCACTAGCTAAATGAGTGTTACACTTCTGAAGAACCCTGCTACATGTCGTTAGTTGATTAAATGTTGTGATGTGATTCAGATTTACTGAAAACTTGGCACCAGGCTCTTTGTTCAATTACCGTACAACTTCATACCTACAGATGTGCACAAAAAATAAATATATGATTCAACAAAATATTTTATTTCCAACCACTGGACATAAATTGAGACATGCACACATATATACAAATAAAACTGCAAAACATGTATCAACAAATGTGCAACCAATAAAACACAGACCATCACTCCACCCAGCACCTTGCACAGCACAGTCTTGGGTTCATGACTGATCAAGCCCAATAAAAGCACAATGATCATTAGAATCAATTTTCAATGTGAAATATCAGTAATAAAACACAAAATAACTTCAAAAAGAATATAAAGCATTTAAGTACATTTTTAATAAAACACAAATTACTGATGGAGAGTGTCATTCCATAAAGCAAAACAGCAATTAACCTCACTCGATGAAATACAGAGTTTGACTTTGTTGAAAGTGATCTGCACATCAGCAGGGAAGTGTTGGATGCCAACTCACCAACCACATGGTCTCATCCTGATTTGTCAAAACCACTCAAAAATGGTCAGAAGAATGGTACTAAAATGTGTGTGAAGATGCAAGGTCAAAATGTGTGAAGACGCAAGGTCATATTGTGTGAAGATGCAACGTCAAAATGTGTAAAGACGCAAGGTCATAATGTGTGAAGATGCAACGTCAAAATGTGTGAAGATGCGAGGTCAAAATGTGTGAAGATGCGGGGTCAAAATGTGTGAAGATGCGGGGTCAAAATGTGTGAAGACGCAAGGTCATAATGTGTGAAGATGCAACGTCAAAATGTGTGAAGATGCGAGGTCAAAATGTGTGAAGACGCAAGGTCATAATGTGTGAAGATGCAACGTCAAAA
>Ga0131853_10008499_pt1 | contig 18726 bp, 12 predicted proteins | sample TergutLab28metaG_FD_92764 | JGI IMG/M metagenome (GOLD analysis project Ga0131853, IMG submission 92764) | Labiotermes labralis P1 segment gut microbial communities from Petit-Saut dam, French Guiana - Lab288 P1 (version 2) (version 2) | ecosystem: Host-associated > Arthropoda: Insects >...
ATAATACAACCCTTTTAGTTCCAGCAATTTTTCAAAAGTACCATACTCTATGATTTTACCTTTGTCAAAAACAGCTATTTTATCACAAAAACGAGTACTGTAAATCCTATGTGAAATATAAATAGTCAGTTTCTCTTCCGACATTTCCGCAAATTTTTGGAATATCTCGTATTCGGAAACAGGATCTAATGCAGCGGTGGGTTCATCTAATATAAGTATCGGGGAATCTTTGTAGAGTGCGCGTATGATTGCAACCTTTTGCCTTTCACCGCCCGACAAGTCTACCCCTGATGGGGCTAACACCTTTGAGACAGGGGTATCCAGTCCCCTATATAGTTTTTTAAGTCTTTCACCCATGCCATTTTTATTAAACAGCTCCGTTATTACATCTTTTTCTTCTTGGGTTGCCGCGTCCGTCTTTGCTATGTTTTCCAGCAGAGAAAAGGCAAGGAGAGAAAAATCTTGATTGACTGTTGAAAAAATCTTTTGATAATCGCTATAGTTTATTTCACGGATATCAATGCCATTAAGATGAATCGACCCTTCTGTCGGATCATACATGCGTGTCAGCAGCAGCAATAATGATGTTTTACCAGCACCATTAAAGCCCACAATCGCAAGTTTTTCTCTGTTTTTTATAGTTAGGTTGATATTTTTCAACACAAAGGCAGTGCTGTTGGGATAGCGGAATGACACATTTCGGAACTCAATTTCGATATTATTCAAGTCTATGTCATCAATGGTGATATTCGATGCTTTATTAAACTTACTTCTGATTTTGTGAAATGCTTTGTACCTTTTTATATAAAAGATATTATCATTAAAGTTTAATATATTTGTAGTCAAGAATGACGATGCGGACATAAAATTAATTAGTGATGCGATCCCCATAGTAAAATCACCAATGGATATTCTCCCCGTAAAGGCATTTATTCCGATTAATATATATGCCGATATCTGAAAAACAACACTCAATGAATATGTTGCCATTTCAACAAATCCACTTACTTTGATTCGCCGTTTATCAAAGATTAACATTACTTGCTGAAAAGATTTTATTTTCTTCAAAATAAAATCACTCAAATCAAACATAACTATATCTTTTTTTGTCACAATATCTTTTGCAAGCTGTGATGTATAGGCTATCTTTCGTTGATTGCTTGAGATATCATACCAATATTTCCGTTCGTGTCTAAGTTGTATAGTATGCAAAATGGCTTGTAGAGCAATCATAACAAGCGCAATTAATAATAACCAGATATTTAACATGGTCATAATTAATATGATGCCTACCAAGGTAATAAATCGCGAAACAGTTTCAAATACAGTGGTTATATTAGTAAAAAAATTATTTCCATATGCCATTTGATTAATCAACTGAATACGATCTTGAAATGATGACTCATTAAACTGCTCGAAGTCTATGTTCATACATTTATTATTTATATCATTATTCAGCTTGTTGGTAAATTTTACAAATAGGTATTCCCTTATCTTGCTAAGAAATGTGCTTACTGCTGTTAAAAATAAGTTGATACCAAATAACAAAGCCACAAAAAATACGACCAAACGAAAATCCTCGCCACTGACGATGCTATCTACAATCAACCCCGATAATATAATATTGGGGAATGGCGACACTGCACTAATAATAATATCAACAAGCAGGACGAAGAAAAGTCGTTTGTCATATCTCCAAATTTCTTGAAAAGAAAGTATAGAATCTTCAAGCTGTATGCTTTTTATTTTTTTCATTTTTACAAACAACCTCTGTTATTCTAAATTTAATGCAACATACATGTCATGAACTAGTGATTCAATCATCAATGGTGGTAAAAAGCACTTATATGCTCCAGCAGCCATATACTCATCAATCGCTTCTTGTTCATCATCAATTATGCCAAATATCAATATAAATACAGCTGTAGCTGGATTTAATTGCTTCGCTTTTATTAATAAGTTCAATCCGTCCATTGGCTCAATTTGCGTAATTAATACTATTTCTGGACAGTGTCTACTAATTTCTTGCTCAATAGCATCTTCACCATCCCCAGAAATAAATTCATACATATCGGGAATTTCTCTTTCAATAACATCCTTAAGCCCCATTGAACCCTTTGGGGTCTTTTGTTTTATCGACCTTTTTTTCCCTGTTATTAAAACTTTAATTTTTTCTTCCATAATCGTGTCCCATCTCCTTTTGTTATAATGTATTCGCTCATATAGCATATAGCAACAGGCTCTTAAAAAAATTCAATTACTTCATGGCACAATTCATTTATATGTTGCTTCACTCCTAGCATATAAACAGGAATCTGAAACTCTTTTCGTAATATGACTGCTTTTTGTTCAAATTTTTCATTAGTTACTTTATGCGTTGAGTTTCCATATACCCCATTCCAATCACTGGAGTATGTTATCGGATACATTACAAATGCAATTATTGTCGCATCTGTTAATCCCATTAGCGCATACATAGAATTTCTGATATATGGTATTTCATCATGATAATTTATGCACATTATGATTGCATCAGGCTTTGTACCCAGTGCAAAATGGTACTGCATTGACGGAAACTCAAGTAAGTTATTGCAATAATAAGGAATGATCTGTGCTTGTGTAGAAGCTAAAATAATCTCTTTTCCTTTTATGCATAAGTTGTTGATTTCATTGTTTAGATATAGCACTATTTCGCTATTATTTAATTGCACATTAGGGTTGTACCCCATTGGAAAAACCACATCAAAATTAAACAATAATGAATGTGGCTCGGTTCCGACAGCTCCTACATTATAGTCTCGCGATTCTAACTCACTCTTTAATGCTAGTTGCAATGAGAATTTCCCCTGTTGTGATGATGTACCAAAAATACCTACGACCGGCTTGGGAATCTTATACAGTTTGCCAAATGTATTTTGTGGCATATCATAATGCGTCACACTCGGATAAAAATACTTAATGCCTGAAGCATTCAACAAATCTATATACTGATCTAAAGGATCAAATGAATATATATTAACCTGCATTTCAATAGCCTTTTTGATTAACTCGGTTTTATAATCTCGCTCCGAAAGAGCATTTAATTCGTCAAGGTGCCCGAGTATAATTGTATCTATACCCGTAAAGTCAATCCGTTCTATGTCCATAATGCATTCCTCAGATGTTATACCATCATAATAACTGGCTAACTTCCTACCCACTTTACCAGAACGCCGAACATCATAATAACCTTGGATATTAAAAGACAATATGTCAGAAAATCTCACAAATGCATGGGCTTCTTTTGCAAAAGGAAAGACCACCGCATTTGTTATCTTAAAAAAGCTGTTGTCAATATCATTTTCTGGCTTATGGGATGAATAAATATATCTTGATTTTGATTTTAAGTATGACAATACACTCTGAAAACTAAAATTTTCTGTTATATTACTGGCAAGAATGGATGTTATATGCGCACATGCTATACTTGACCCACCGGCCAATAATGTCTTCCCCTTTTGCATTGTTAAGCGTTGTACATTCCCCTTTGCTAAGATATTTATTGGGCTGTTTTCGACAAAATCAAATTCGGTTATATGTTTGAAGTCATTTTTATTGTCAACACCGATTACGCAATCAAATGCAGCGGGATAGGAATGACACCCCTCATTATCAAAAGCGGCGACTATGACAATTCCCATCACTGATATTTCAGCGCATATATTATATAACTTATCTATGTTATTGCTTGTTTTTATACCTAAACTTATGTTAATGATTCTGCAACTAACGTTTTCTTTAATATACTCCAATGCAGCAATTAAGCAAGACTCGTCGCAATCATCTTGATGCCCAGACAACTTAATGATATATATCTTCGATGCATCTATTTGTCTGTTTATGATTGAACAAATAATAGTTCCGTGTCCAATATCATCCACCAGATTATCACTAACTAAAAATCCCTCGTTAGTTTTTTCTATACAGATTCCAGGAATACACAAATCATTACTTAGGCTTAATCCACTATCAATGATTACGACATCACAAATATTCACGTTTACATCGCCTCGTTTCAATGTCTGAAAAGTGATGCACCTACAACGTCTGTAAAAAATGTTGTTGATACAAGTTAACATATTTATACATTAAGCATGTATCCATTTCAGGCAAAAACAAGAGTTACCGTAGACAATCCATATACCTGTAAACGACTATGTCAATCCTCTGGACTGCAAATTGGGCATACAATGCAAACAATGATGCCTTTTATGTTGAATACTTGATAATTAATCCACCAACAAAGTCGAATACTTACTAACAACGTCCACTACAACATGCTCTTCCACCGTTTTCGTTAACCCAAATTAATCTTATTAAAACGCCGCCACTTTCATTTGAGAAATAGCGCACAGCACTCGATGAAAACTTCATTTTCTTTTTCAATATTTTTTTCACATCGTTCACCTCCTTTGGCTCATCATACCATGCAGTTAACATTATTACTATATGGATGCTACGGCAACTCCCGATGTCATAAAAAAATCTAATTTTTCTGTAAATCCTTTTGCAGAACTTAATATCTCGAAATCAAGAAAGTCATCTGATAAATCTTTGCCAAGCTTTTCTTCAATGGCAATGATAAATTGTATAAACGCCATGGAATCAGGAACATAGTCACTAATAGCAAAATCGTCTTTTTCATCATCAAAGATAATAATGCCTAATTTTTCCTCTAATATATCTATAAGCATTTGATGTGAAAATGTCATTCATTTGTCTGTCCTTCCAACTTAAATTATTAAAATACAATTTGATATTATAGGTAAAAATGACGATTTTACAAAACAAGAGTAATGCACATATATTTAAGAGCTGCGTACAGAACAGTATCATTCAAATGTTCCATGCGCTTTTCATCTATTATTGTACAGGAATCATCACTCATTGTTTCATTATATCGAACCGGACAACCAGGACTGCTATGATAACAACATGGTAGGTAGAAACAGTTATTGCATGTCTCAGGCATCCGGTTAATAAACTTGTTCTTTAAAAACCATCTCCTATGAAGCGCTTCATCAAGTAGCAAATCACCTTTAAAGCTGATTTGCCCTATTTTGTTAGTATCTTGATCAAAATGAACATAGCATTTATGAATATTCAAATCCGGAGTAATGACATATGAATTCTTCAAAGCAGCTGCACACTTTTTTTCTGGAACTATTTGGCTTATTCTTAATTCATCAGAAAACAATTTATTCATATACATTTCATTTTTCTGCAAATACAAAAACAGCTCGTTAACGCCAACAAATATATCGCTGTCTAAACTTTTCGAATCTGAAAAATTAATAACTGACACAAATTTAATTTCAAATCTAGGATCATCGGAAAACGATGATAAAATGAAACAAACGAAATCATCAAGCATGTCAAGTACGTTTCTTGACACATTGATTCGAACCACTATATGTGCAAACTTATATTGCTTATTATCTCTTATCCATAATAGATTGCCCAAGATTACATCATATGACCCAATCCCACTGTTTGTAAATCTCAATTTATCATGTTGCTCCTTAAATCCATCAATTGTAATCATATAATTATACACCTTTAACTTATATAACATATCAAACATTTCTGCATCAAGAAAAAATCCATTTGTCGTTATTTCTGCAGAATAAGTTAATAATCGTGCATTACAAATTTGTATGAATTTATTAGACAAATATTTTATTATTTCGGGTTCCAGCAATGGTTCTCCACCAAACCAGGCTACATGTAACGCTCTATGGCTAGGGATTTTTTTCTGAACAAATTTGAGTATTGCGTTCTGAGCATCCAACGCCATTGCCTCACGACAAAAAGATTGTGGTGCCTCATAGCAATAGGGGCAACTAAAATTGCACTTTCCCGTTGGTAAAATGGTCAGCGTTAATCTGCTATCAAATGCTTCATTGTAATGCGTGGAGTCGTACAAAACATTTTCATCTGTATCGCTGGCGACCAATATACCTGACTTGAGCATACAGCTAATAACTTCTGTGTATTCCTCACAAGACGTGCTATGAATTTCAGCATCCGTCAAAAATAATTGCGCGAATTTGTCGATATCAGGTTTCATCACCTTCGTCAGACTTTGGAGCCCAGTCAGAAAATTATACAAAATCAAGTTACCTTCATGATCGTAAGTAGTATAATTATATTTCGACATCTTCATAACTTTAAACATTTGTGTTCCTCCATACATTGTACGAATGTAAACACTACATAAAATATGCGATTGTAGATATATGCGATTGTAGATAACCATTTACAGCGAAAGGTAAAAATATTAAATATTGCTAACTCATTTGCTAATAGTTTAATCGTTTTTTTTTTTTGTATATTGACATATCCTGCAATTTTTACAATTTTACTCGAAAGAATCTTTGCCAAAATTGTGCAATATTTTGGCAAAAAATGCACAAGTCGACGTGTTTTACTCTCGCACGTTTCGTCTTAAGCCTTATCCGCAACAAATTAGCACATAAACATGATGCTATAAATTTGTCGTGATCGAAAAACAGCATTATATCGGCATTTTTCGATATTGTGCAACTTGCACAATGCCATTCTTAAATAACTATACATAATACACAAAACAGTCCTTAATGAAACCACGGTATTATCCCTTTACGTAGCGAAACGCATCTACATCGTCAACATAAAAGCGTGAGCGAGGCAACGAAGCAATCCAGTATTTGCGAAGGTTGGATTGCTTCGCTTCGTTCAACGCTTTTAAGTTGATGATTGTTCTGCATAGATATTCATGATTTCTTCTTAGCGAGACAGCCCCACTGTATTTTTTCAACAAAAAAACCGTATGCTAGCATACAGCTTCTTTGGTTGAATTTTTATAATTATTCTTGAATGTGAGCCTCTTTGCTATTGGAGAGTCTGTTAATTTATACAACTAGCAAGCCGCTCAATACGTTCAATGCGGTCAATTATTATTCTAGCGATTGCATTGCTACGATACTCATCTATGTTCTGTGATTGCGAAAGAGTTTGGATTACCATCTCGTCAATTCCTTTTAAAGCGTTCATATCAAACCAAGATAAATCACCTACATGCTTTATCTGCTCCTCATGAGATGAGTTAAACGGCTTGCTGTCTACCTTCTGCCCTATGCGTGCCGAGTTATACCAAAGTGATGTCCCGCTATCATAAATAGGAGCAGCCCCTATCCATTCAAGATTGTCTGCATTTCTTATAAACCCGAAGTTATTATAATGCCTATCTTCATTGGCAACTATATAGTCAATAGTAAGCATCTGATCGATGGCTTTGCTGACACTGGGAATCCCTAGCTGTTCGCAACACCTATAAAGATGTGTTAAAGATGAATTCTGGCTGAATTTTTTTAGTACCCCAATCACTCGCCACGCAGGAACCAGCTCTGTTGTAGTTGTAAGGAAGTTTTCGCACAGACTAAAAGCCTTTTCGTCATCAAAAAATAGAGTGTAATCGACATACGACACATCAAGCATTTTCATAATTGTGCTTGCAATTACTTCATTAAAAGGCTCTTGCTGGAAAACTCCGCTCCCACCTTTCATTAAATAACGTCTGCCATCAAGAATAACCCACTTCTTCTTAAGCCACCCATCCGATGTGTTATCCGGTGAAACAAGGTCTATTTGATTATTGGTTTCAAGCTTTTTTCCAAACAAAATCTCTCCGACATCCTTCGAAAAATCATTTGTAAAAAAATTTACACTCTCCCAATCCAAGCCTGATCCCTTGGGGCAAATCCAGTAGTGATCTGAAAGACTTACCCCTAGACTCTTTTCAATTAAGAGCCTAGAGGAACTTAACTCCAACGCGGCAAGGGCACCCGGCAGCCCATCACGGCTGGCAGGGATAGAGCGTCCTAACCACCAGTCGTTTAGCCCCTTACGGTCAATACCGGGCTTAAAAACCTGAATGCCAATGGGAAGATGCCGCTCATCATGTAGTTTTGCAAGCTTTGAAATAAATCCCGTTTCATCAATTACCATATCCACAACCGGGATATTTTTGTGCATTAACATGTACTCCATCAGGGCATCTCCTTGCTTAAACGTTTATGAGTACAGCTGAAAATTATTGTTTAGCTGCACAAATCCTTCACCTTGTATACGTGATAACAAGGCATCACTGTTGCCGATATTACCTAGCCGTACCAACCCTGCTCCTTGACCGCCTAGGATTAGCTTCCCATCTTCCTCATACACATCACCGAATTGACGGAAATCGTCCAGGCACAGTTCTGATTCGCTTGGGTCTGCCCACTCAGCGTTTTTCGGCAGCTCTTGTACCTCTATGGAGTGAACCAGCACTGCACCGGTACCGCTTTCTATGCGAACGCCTACTATTTTGCCTGGGTCATCCCACTTGTCTTCCGGTAAAAAGCTCAGCGTTGTTATATGATACTCGCTCACATTGCCATGGAGGTAGACCCGCTCTTCGGGTTTGCCGTTTTCGTGGCGTAGGAATAGACAGGCTACGGTGTCAGGGGAGGTTAGCCTTGCTGAAACACGTACTACCAGCCTTCGCCTGTCTGCCCACCATGGAATGGGAGTGCTCACTTCTGATCCTGCGCCTTTTAGACGGGTTGAGATGCCTGGCTTTATGCTGTCGTATGAAAGCCGCACATCACCGCTTTGGACACAGCCTTCCAAATCCATATCGTAGAGGCGTAGCTCGAATAGGCGGTGCCCTGGCAAGGTTGGGAAAACCGTCGTGTGCCTAAAACCATCTGACGAGGATGTGCCCCCCGTCAACTTAAGATCGTTGAGCGAAGCGAAGCAATCCAAGCTGGATTGCTTCGTCGTTGCACTCCTCGCAATGACGGGGGGATTGGTTTTGAATAGGTCTTCGTAGCGTCCCTCGCGGATTGCTTTGGCACAGGTGCCGTTTTCTAGCATTTCGAATATGGGAAGGTTTTTCAATTGTCGCGGGTTGGTGATCTCTGGAGCGTGTTTTAGCACCTCCGCTTGCACTGTTGTATCGCGGATTTCTGTGTTGTTTTCTACAATCAGCGCGTGACCGGTTTTATTGGTTATGGCTTCTTCGCCGCCAGTTATCAGTACATTTTCTGTGATATGAATGTCTTTCACTTGGGGTTTTAAATCCCGGTTATAAATCGCGGCGGATTTATTTGCACAGAAAAAATTACGGTGTACATATAATTTTTCCATCGGCACTTCATAGGGTGATGAAATCGCTAACGCGCCGTAATCGCCTATTCTTGTGTCATCCGCAAATGAAACCGAATATCTATTGTGATTATTCCGCCAGTTTTTGCCCGAATGGTCGCCCCAGAATTCGCAGTACAAATATCCTGCGCCTTCATTGCCATAGCTATAGCAGTATTCGATTACGCCGTTTTCTACCTCGCCGTCAATGTCAAAACCGTCACCGTCTACCGCACCTGGTTGCGTGCGGTTATGTCTGCCAATGCAGTATCTGAATACCACATCGTAGCAGCCGCAACAGGCCCACATCCCTACCGGGCCGTTGACATAATGCTGCCTCTGCCCCCAGCCATTGCCTGCGGCTTCGCAGAACTCCACTACACCGTGATGTGTACCCGACAGCACTATTCCGTTGCCGCTGTGGTTGCGCATTACTGTCCAGTCGCCTGGGTTGTCATTGGCTTTGCAATGGGCAATGCGTATATGCTTGCAGCGACGGGCATTTTCGTCTTTTTCGCCGTGGGTATGGATACCGGCCAGCCCGTTTTCATGGGCATAACAGCCTAGTACATCCACATGCTCGCATGTGGTTATATTGATTCCGAATTTATGAAAACCCGTAGCTTCCAGATTTTCTAATCGCACATGCATTGAGTCTTTTATATCAATGCCCTTTGACTCGTTACATATTTCCCAGCCCTGCCCAATGAACTTTATACCAAAAACGGAAATATTCTTTGAATTTCGAACTTCCATTCCGTTCCCATTTTTGGGTTTTATAACAGCTTGTCCCGTACCGTATAATCCTACGGAAACATCATCAAGCCCATCCAGTATAATCGTTTCTTCAAAAACGCTTCCCGCTACCAGCCTTAAATCGTTGCCGCTACTAAAACCCTTTTGCATTGCGGCTTTAATTGTTCGTATTGGATTTTCCGGGGATAGCCCATCGTTCATATCACTTCCTGTGGAAGATGCATAATAAATTCTTCGCATCGTGTAGCCTCCTTGTTCTTTTCTTTACAAAGCTTTCAAAGCTGGTATGATAATACAACAATATCACCCCCTGGCAAAGGATGATTTATATGAAAATCGTACAAAATCGCAAGAATCTATTTTTAAAACGGCGAGGATCACGTCCAGCAGCCGTCCCCTCTGATTTTTATCTCACAGCCTTTCATGAAAACATTAACGAAATACCCATCCTTCGCGAAGCCCGCGCTGTTTATGCATACTGGGCAAATGCGGAACTTTTGGTATACCCAGAAGAGCGAATCGTGGGCTTTTTCAATGCTGACGAATCGGCGGGATTTCATTATGGTGGCACATGGGTGAAAGGAAAAGGCGAAATCGCTGATGCTGTCCGTGCGTGTGGGTACAAATACTTAAATCCCAATATTTTCAACGAAAATGAATTGTTGCAAATTGAGGCCCACGCGTCCACATCTACATGGTTTGCGGGGCATGGCGTACTTGATTTTGAGCGGGTGCTTGAGGTTGGGCTTGCAGGATATCGCAAGGAAATCGCGCAATATTCACGCAACGATTTTTATGTCGCGCTTGATACGGTGCTAGATGGTGTAGCGGTTTTCATCAGACGGCTTGCTACCATTGCTAACCCTGAAAGCGCAGCGGTGCTAACTCATATCGCAAAAAATCCGCCGGAAACCTTCCATCAGGCCTTGCAGCTTGTATGGGTGCTACATCTTCTGGACAATAATGATTCCTTTGGGCGGTTTGATTATTATTTGCGAAGATTCTTCGAAGCAGAAACCGACCGCAATAATGCGATTGATTTACTCACAGATTTCTGGTGCAAAATCGAAGCCGTTGAAGAGATTCAAAATATGACCATCGGCGGTGATTATTCCGAGCTTACCAGATTATGCATCGAGGTTACCAAGGAGCTTGGCTTCAAGGGCCCGAACCTATGCCTGCGGGTAACGCCGGATATGCCCGAGGATATTTGGACAGCGGCTTTAGACTGCATCGGTTCGGGGATAGGCTTACCTGCACTTTATCACGATGAAATGTATACAAATGCGCTTATTCGCTCAGGCGTTGCGGCTGATGCTGCAGCAAATTACTGCTTTGCGGGATGCAGCCAGATTATGATTCCCGGGCAATGCAATTTTGCCAATGATATCGGGATGTTCAATGTGGGAAAGCTTTTTGAGCTGTCGCTTTACGGTGGCATTGACCCTGCAAGCGGTAAGCAGGTCGGCGTTAAAACTGACACCGATTTCACATCCTACGATGATTTTTACAACGCATTTATTAAGCAGTTGGAATACGGCTGTGAGTTGCAAGCTTCAATGCATAACAAGGACTTAGTCGAACGTGGACGGGTGGATGGATTTGCACTGCGTAGTTTATTCACACGTGGCTGCATGGAAAATGGGCTTGGCTTCTATGAAGGCGGTGCTGCCTACAACCATGTTCAGCTTGAGATGATTGGCATAACCAATGCAGCTGACTGCTTGTATGCAATAAAAAAGGCTGTTTTCGAAGAGAAAAAGCTGACATTTTCCGAGCTGATTAATATCCTTCGTTCTGACTGGTCAGACGCAGAAAACTGGCATGAATATTTCTGTAACTTACCCAAGTTCGGCAATGACCATGAGGAAGTCGATACAATCCGCACGGAGATTTCTGATTATTTATATTCCTGGTTTAACTTATCTCCCGGCCCATTCGGCGGATTCTATGTACCCGGCGAGGTAATCTTTACCGCACATGAGCATTGCGGCGCGGTGACGGGCGCGACCCCTGACGGACGCAAGTCAGGCGAAGTGCTTGCTGACTCGGTAGGCGCATCCCAAGGCATGTCCAAGGAAGGGTCAACCGCGCTTATGAACTCCGTTCTAAAGCTGCCTTACGCCGATTATCTACTAACAAGCGTTGCTCTCAACATGCGCTTCCTGCCTGATATGTTTAATACTCCCCGCTCACGCGAGGGGATTCACGCTCTGCTTCGCAGCTACTTTTTACAAGGCGGAATGCAAGTACAGATAAATGTCTGCGATGTTTCAACCCTAAAAAAAGCACAAGAAAATCCCGAGCATTATCCGGATTTAATCGTGCGTGTGGGTGGTTATTCGGATTATTTTGTACGGCTGTCTAAGGGCTTGCAAGATGAAATCATAACAAGAACGGGGTTTTAATTATGACACACAGACCGCTTGGAAAAACAGGTATTAACGTATCACCGCTGGGTTTTGGATGTATGCGTTTGCCTATGAAAAATGAAAGGGTTGACGATGAACTCGCAACTCCATTACTGGAAAGAGCCGTCGAACTTGGGATTAACTTTTTTGATTCCCACTGGTTTTATTGCAACTATGATAGCCAGCGCGCAGTCGGCGAAGCCCTGAGAAAGGTGCGCGATAAGGTTTACATTTCAACCAAGCTTGCAATGTGGCTGGTTGAGAAGCCTGAACATTTCGATGAATATCTTGACCGGGCACTGGATCAACTGGGGATTGAGTACTTAGATTTTTATCATTTCCCATATCTTTCATATCAGACATGGAAAGAGCATATTCTACCGTTTAAGCTAATGGACAGGGCAGAAAAAGCCAAAAGCAAGGGGCTTATTAAGCATCTTTCATTTTCATTCCACTCAGACCCGGACAAAATGCCTGAGCTTATTGATACCGGCGCGTTTTCAACGGTAATGGGTCAGTATAATCTGGTTGACCGCACAAACGAGGAATTCTTCGCATATGCTCATGACAAAGGTGTCGGGACAATTGTAATGGTACCGCTACTTGGCGGTGTTTTGACCGACGGAGGAAAATCATTTATGGAGCGGATGGAGTCGGACAAGCTTGAATACAAACCTGCTACCGCGGCGGAGATGGCACTGCGCTTTGTATGGGGTTTACCGTCAATAGACATGGTGCTTTCCGGGATGTCCAACTTGCAGCAGCTTGAAGAAAATGTTGCATACGCTAAAAATGTCGGCAATATCCCTCAAGCCGAGCGGGATGCTCTAATCAAAAAAAGCGATAGCATTAACTCTCTCAACGATTTATTCTGCACAACATGCAATTACTGTCACGAATGCCCGCTTGAAATAAAAATCAAGGATGTATTCCAATTGTATAACCAGCATCATGTATGGGGACTGACAGACGCGGTACGCAGCCGCATCAATGCAAAACTTGACCCAACCGCGTGTACAGCCTGTGGCGTATGTGTAAAACGCTGCCCGCAAAAAATAGACATACCAGGCGAACTCAAAAGGGTTTGGCCTGTTTTATCAAGCTTATAAACCAAGGAGGATGCAAAATGGACAAATCAGTACTAGGCACACAAACAGTAACACAGGTAGGGCTTTTGGTTCATGATATCGTGAAGTCACGGGATGATTGGGCGGAATTTCTGGGCGTAGAGCCGCCACCGATCAGCCAAACCGGCACCCACGCAGAATGGGAAACCGAGTACATGGGTAAGCCCTCGGAAGCGCGGGCAAAACTGGCCTTTTTCAATATCGGGCCAGGGCTTCAGCTTGAGCTGATTGAGCCGGACAAAGACCCCAGCTCGACATGGAGAGCCGATTTGGATAAAAACGGCGAAGGCTTTCACCATCTTGCCTTTGATATTAAGGGCATGAAGAAAATATGTACAAAGCTGGGCGAAAACGGAATGCAGCTATTGCAAAACGGCGAATACCCAGGAGGGCGTTATGCCTATCTTGACGCTAATGAAAAGCTTAAAATCGTGCTGGAGCTACTGGAAAACGACTAAAAAACCGGTTTTGATGATGTGACCAAAGGCGATTACATCTATAGATCGGTCTTGATGATTGGCACATAAGCTTAAGGAGGATTCTCAATGCTATGGGAAGAACTGACAGCACGACAATTTGAAGAAGCTGCAAAGCAATATGAAGTGTGCGTACTACCAATAGGCGTACTTGAAAAACACGGCAATCACCTACCCCTTGGCACCGATATGATGATCGTAAACGCAGTCTGCCAAACCGCCGCAAAGGTCGAGCCTACGATAGTGTTCCCATATTATTTCTTTGGGCAAATTGCGGAAGCTATGCATTATCCCGGCACAATTGCAGTTTCGCATAGGCTGATGATGGATAGCCTACTTGCCATGTGCGACGAAATAAGCCGCAACGGGATTAAGAAAATCATGATTATAAGCGGTCATGGCGGCAACGGTCATTTTTTACCCTTCTTTGCACAGGAAATGCCACGGCTGGGTAGGGATTATCAGGTGTACACAGGCACGGCTTATAACCTCACGCCAGAGCAAAACAAAAAGATTAACGAGACAACGAAAATAGGCTCTAATGATTTTCATGCAGGAACATTGGAAACATCAATTTTAATGCATGTACGTGGCGACTTGGTCAACATTCCCGCTCAGACACCCGGTGAGGGAAAAAGTCTTGACCGTCTGAAGGAAACCCAAGCACATAATCTTTTCACAGGCTTTAATTGGTATGCCAATCAGCCGTATCACTTTGCCGGTGACCATACCCATGCAACTCCGGAGTTAGGTTCCATGGTTTTCGATTTTATGGTTGAAAATGTGGTCAAGGATATCAAAGCCGTAAAAGCTGATGATGAATCTCTACCGCTAGTGCAGCAGTACGCAAAATACGCGCAAGTACCGTCAGCGGATTTAAGACATTCTAAATAAGGAATTTAAATAAGGAAGGTAAATGAATGAAAAATTTTTCTCCAGTAAGCCGAATTGATGTTTCGGCGTTAAACCGCGAGCCAGCGCATAGCCCATGGCACGCCTATGAAAACGAAGCCCAGGCAATCGCCGGTGGCAAGTCTAAGTATATCTCATGCTTGAACGGCACATATCAGTTCAAGCTATTCAAAAACCCTGAGGCAATCGACAACTTCTACGACCCCACCCACAATCGCGACGGCTTTGTAGACATCCCCGTGCCTTCTCATTGGGAGCTGCAAGGTCATAGCAAACCAATCTATACAAATATTCAATACCCATGGATGTACAATGAAGAAGGCTGTCACATGCTCAAACCAAGCGAAGGTATGGGCAACCAGCCCAACCCACCTTTCGTGCCGGAAGATAATCCAACAGGATGCTACTACAAGACATTTGAATTACCCGTTCATTTCACAGGAAGGGATGTTTTTCTACGCTTTGATGGAGTTGAAACTGCTTATAAACTATGGGTAAACGGGCAATTTGTAGGCTATTCAGAGGATAGCAAGCTACCTTCTGAGTTTAACGTCACTGAGTATGTAAATAAAGGCGAAAATACCTTTGCCGTTCAAGTAATCCGCTGGACAAAAGCCACTTATCTGGAAGACCAGGATTATTGGCATATTTCCGGTATTTACGGCGATGTAAGCCTAATTTCCAAGCCCGTAGCCCGTATCAATGACTACAAAATAACCGCATTCTCATCAGAAAGCTGCGGCGCAGGGCTTCTCACTGCGGATGTAACCGTTTCTCGTGTGCCCTATTACGGGGATCACACCGTAAAAATGTCCGTTTTCGATTCAGCCGGAAAACGTCTTTCCGAGACTGAAGCTAAACCGGCTGTAAAAGCACCTTCAACTACCAAGGCAGCACCAACCACAAACACAGCACGGCTTTCTTGCAATGTTCCCGGTATTACTCCTTGGACAACGGAAACACCGGTACTTTACAGAGTTGTAATCACCCTGGTTTCACCGGATGGCAAGGAAATCGACGTGGAAGCCTGCCGTGTGGGATTCAAAAAAGTCGAAATCAAAAACGGCGTACTATACCTCAACGGGCAAAGATTAATCCTGCAAGGTGTAAACCGCCATCAGCACCATTACCAAACAGGTCGCGTTGTAACCGAGGAATGGATGCGTAAGGAAATCATCGAAATGAAACGCATGAACGTAAACTCAGTACGTACCAGTCATTATCCCTGCAATGACACATGGTATAACCTCTGCGATGAGCTGGGAATTCTTGTAATCTGCGAAACCAATATCGAAACCCACGGCGTAGAAGGTCAACTCACCCAAGACCCAACCTGGGCAAGCCAGTTCCTAGAGCGGGCTGTGCGCATGGTGCAAAATTACAAAAACCATGCCTGCATTTACTCATGGTCTCTCGGTAACGAAAGCGGCGTTGGGCCAAATCATGGAGCAATGGCAGGGTTTATCCGCGAATATGACCCGACCCGCCTCTGCCAGTACGCAGAGGGTAACCCAAGCACGCTGGTATCCGATGTACGCGGCGATATGTACGCGCCAATCAATAAGATCTATGACATGCTAACAGACCCAGAGGATATTCGCCCTATTATCCTAGTGGAATATCTATATCAAATCCGCAACGCTGGCGGCGGAATGTACCATTTCCGTGAGCTTACAGAGCGTCATCCAAGATTCCAAGGCGGTTTTGTATGGGATTGGCAGGATAAGGCATTAGAGGTGAACAGGGATGGCGTAACATTCCTAGGTCATGGAGGAGACTTCGGTGAAAAAGTAACCGACCAGGATAACCCCACCTATATGACCAATAACGGTGTTGTGCTAGCCGACCTACGCTGGAAGCCTGTTGCATACGAAATCAAGCAGACCTATGCTCCGATAGTAATACGCCCTGTAAGCAAGATTTACCCATGGATGGTATACAACTGGGCAGAAGGAAGGTATGAGGTCTTAAATCGTTCATACACAAAGCCACTTTGCGATTATGAAATTGCAATGGTTCTCATTGAAAATGGCTACGAGGTGTATAACAAGCCAATAGATATAGATATAGGCGAACTTGCCCCGCAAAACAAAAAAGAAGTCACCCTAAAGCCGGAATACAAGCTAAAGGATGACTGCGAGTACTTTATCGAATTCCGCGTAACGGAAAAAGCCGCGTCATTCTACGCCGATGCAAACTACGAAGTAGGTCGATTCCAGTACAGCTATGCCGCGCCTAAAGCCGCGCTTAAATCAATTGCTTGCACGGTTCTTGGTAGTGAAAGTGCTGGAAGCTTTACCCTGGCGGCAAATGGCATAGAAGCAATTGTGGACAAGAAAACCGGTGGCTTGACCCTGAAGAAAAACGGAGACTTATACCTTCAAGCCAACGGGGTTCCCTCAATTACCAGACCTTACAGCGGAATGGATTCCCATTTAGGCTGGGGCGGCGTGGTCAATGTGTTTAGATGGGCAATTGATTCGAAAATCGAAGCAGAAAATGTCTCCATGCAGCAAGGTACTATTCATGTACTTTACAAAATCACCACAAAGCGCGACGAAAGAGAGCTTCTTTCATATGTAGAAAACCGTTATACCCTGCAACCCGACGGCGAGTTGGCTGTAGAATTAGCCTTTAATCTCAATGAAGGCCTTGCATATGTAGCCCGTGCAGGAATGGAGTTTGTGCTCCCAGCCGGATTTGAAAAGCTAAGCTACTACGGGCTTGGTGAAAACGACAACTACTCCGATAGACAGATGTCGGCATTTATGGGCGTATATGACACAACGGTAAGTGACCAGCATTTCCCATTCTGCCCGCCTTCTGTTTGCGGCGGTCACGGAGAGACGCGCTGGGTAGCACTGACAAACGGAAACGGCAATACCATCAAATTTACAGGCATAAGCCCATTCCATTTTGACGCGCATCATAATACAACCGAGGACTACATCACCGCGATGCACGACCATGAACTGCCAAAGCGCGCAGAAACCTGGCTGCATATTGACGCAGCTCATAGCGGCATAGGCTCGAATATGGCATGGAGCAGTCATCTCGATACAATCCACTTAGCCACGGCGACCGCACATCATTTACGGTTTCTGGTGAGTATGGAATAAGGGTCTTTCTTTTGGAGAAGCGGGTTTGATTCATCATCAGGTTCATCTTCGGAAGAAGCATTGAGTTCAGTTTTATCGCTTTTTTTGAATGGCAGCCTGAGGTTACCTGTACTCGCCTGAGAAGCAAGCCCAAGCCCAACAAATAAAATAAAGCAAATTGCCGCAATTATCCACAATACTATCATAGCTAAACCTCCTACATTTACCAGCACCGTATATGCCTGTCATTGCGAGCGGAGCGAGGCAATCCAGAACTAGATTGCTTCATCGCTTCGCTCCTCGCAATGACGATGGTGATGCGATTAGCTGAATTGTATGACTGCATCCTAATCCTGTCAATCGAAAGGAGTAAATATGAAAGGCTTAAAAATCACAATTATTGGCTCCGGTAGCACATATACGCCTGAGCTTATTGAGGGAATCATCAACCGGATTGAAATCATGCCGGTAAAAGAAATTTACCTTATGGACATAGACACAAGAAAGCTAAACATCGTAGGGTCACTTGCCCAACGCATGGTAAAGCACGCTGGGCTTGACTGTGATGTTATTCTGACTAATGACTACGACGCAGCCCTCGACGGCGCGGACTTTGTATATGTACAAATAAGGGTCGGCAAACTGCCCGCAAGAGTGCTGGACGAAAAAATCCCCCTCAAATATGACCTAATAGGTCAAGAAACCACGGGCATAGGCGGCTTCTTCAAGGGCTTACGTA
>Ga0131853_10008500_pt1 | contig 18724 bp, 19 predicted proteins | sample TergutLab28metaG_FD_92764 | JGI IMG/M metagenome (GOLD analysis project Ga0131853, IMG submission 92764) | Labiotermes labralis P1 segment gut microbial communities from Petit-Saut dam, French Guiana - Lab288 P1 (version 2) (version 2) | ecosystem: Host-associated > Arthropoda: Insects >...
AGTTGATTAGTTGGTTGATTGTTTATAAACTCATTTGAAAAGAGTGTATCGTAAGCCGGCATACACTTTCATGCCCATTAGGGGGCCCCAAATTACCGTGGCGTTAAATTTACGGGAAAAGGGATGGTCTGCATGTAAAATGGGGTTCGACTGTTTGTAGTTGGTTAAATTTTCTCCGCCCAAATAGATATCCAAGTCGCGGAATTTGCGGGTTACTTGAGCATAAAGCATGGGATACGTTGGCGAATATTCCGCATTTGATTTAACCGATTCGGGCGTTGCGGCCGTGGCATTGACAAAATAAGGCAAACGCGAAGGGCCATTGAGTTGCGCCGTTACGTCAAAAACCCATTTGCTCATGCGGGTGGCATACTGTACATTAAAGACGCCTTTGTATTTGCTCATCAGGGGCCGCTCTACGGTTCCGAACTGTGCCAAATGCACCCGCGCGTCCGTATGCCTAAAGGTGGTGAGGATGGAGAAGCGCTCCAGCGGTTCCAGCGTCAGGTCCACTTGGAAGGTATTGGTATAGGAAGGCCCGTCCAAATTGTAGAACCATACGTAGTCCAAGTCCCGTTCTTGGTCCACCATTACCTGTTTTTGGAAATCGGTGCGGAAATAGTCAAAGCTCAAAGACGACTTTTCACCTCGGCCCAAATTAAAATAGCCGGTTAGGTTCAAGCCGTAAGTCCATGCCTGCTCTATGTTCAAATTGTCGTCAATCCTGAGCCACCGACCGGTGGACAAGTTTCCCAGATTATCTGCAATCAGGTTGGGGGTACGGTAGCCTTTGCCGCCCGAAGCCCTAAAGATAAGGTTTTCCGTAAAGTCGTATTTTACATTGGCTCTGGGGCTAAACAACCATCCGTAAAGATTGTTGTAGTCCAAGCGGGAGCCAAGCACAAATAAAAACTTATTCTCTTGATTAAAAGTGTATTCGCCATAAGCGCCCCAAGCATGTTCCTTGCGTCCCAAGGCGGCAAAAGGATGAACCACTTCCAAAGACGGGTTGGCAAACGACAGGGACAAATCCTCGTCAAGATGGTCGTAAAAACCGCTCAAGCCAAGGTTAAACCGGTGCGCCTCTTTGATTCCGAACTGAAACATCAAATTAGCGAACACCGAATTTTCTTTGGCGTCGTAGTTTCTATCTTTCAATCCAAAGTAGGCATCCAAAGCATGATGGGTGTAGTCAAACACAAGAGCCACATTGGGGGCCACGGCAGATGTTTCTGTGCCGGGCCTTTTGAGGGGAATGGCCAATTTAGAATAGAGGTTGATTCCTTGATTCTTGATATTGGATTTCCAAAGCGGCATATCCTCCATTCCTTCGGGTCTGTGGGTGGTTATGTGGCTGCTCTGTCCGGCATCCCGTGTCTCGTACAGCGCCCTAAAACCAAAGCGCCATTGAACGCCGTTATCGGCAATATGCAACCAGCGGTTGGCAAAGTTGTACTGAAAAGTCAAGGGCTCGTCTAAAAAACCATCGTGGTTGCCGTCGTGGGGTTGGGGGTCGGTAGAAAAATGTCCCAAGAGTACCGTACTCCATTTGTGGTTCAATTGCAGCGAGGAGGCGATGTTGGCCTCTGACCTCAAAGAGTTGGCAAAGAAAAGGTTTATAAACAAAGGCTGCTCAACCGGAGGTTTTCGGAACTCCATATTGATTTGGCCGGTAATGGCTTCGTACCCGTTCATCACCGACCCCGGGCCTTTGGCTATTTGGATGCTCTCTAACCACTGGCCGGAGACAAACCCCAAACCAAAAGGATTCAGCAGGCCCCGCATGGAGGGGCGGTTTTCGTCCGACATTTGCACATAAATACCCGATAGTCCCAACAATCTGATTTGACGGGCTCCGGTTACGGCGTCGGCATAACCCACGCTTACGCTGGCCGAGTTTTCAAAACTTTCCGCCAAATTGCAACAGGCCATTTTTTGCAAACCGGCGGTGGTAATCACTTCGGTGCGTATGGGGGAAGACCTAGAAAGCAGGTTGCCCTGCTGGCGTGCGGTTACTACCGCGGCGTCCAATTCGTTTTGCTCCCTAAGGATAAATACTAACTCTTGAGCAGGGTTTACTACTTCTAAAGTATCGGATACATAGCCTATAAAAGAGGCGATTAAAAAGCGGGAAGCATTGGTTCGGCGGTCAATGGAAAAAGAGCCGCGCTCGTCGGTTTGGACAACCTGATTCCCGCCCATCCAGTATACGTTGGCCATAGGCAGGGCTTCCCGCCCGCCGTTTGGCCGACTGCCGTATACATGACCTTTTACCGTTTGTGCGGCTAAACTCCCGCAGCATAACAGCAAAAGAAAGGTAGAAAAAATACATTTTCTAAACAATAATTGATTCTTGAAATTCATATATTACTTTTACGATTAATAAATTACACAAAACGCACGTATCAATATTTCTGAGATATACGTGGGGGAGTAGTTATTATAATCGCAAAGGAATAATGGAGTCAAGGCCCCCGTCGGGGCCCAACACAATGCCGGCCGCATGAAAGGCTGTGGTGGTTGATTGGCAAAAGATGCAGAGGTCTTTGGCTGTGGTTTGCGGCGCAACGGTCCATACCGGCGTTTGGGCTTCAACCTGCACACATTCTGCAACAGTTTGTTCCGTATCTAAGACACAAAGGAGCGTTTCACAGCAACGGTCGTCCGGTTCGTCTTGTTTGTTGGAATTGCGACAACATTCGGAGCGTCCGCCGTTGTCTTGTTCTTTGTCATGATGGTTACAGCTGCAAGGCATTTCGCGGGTGAGCAACATTATTTTTGAAGTGCCGTCTTTGGAACAGCGATGCACTCCAAATCCCATGTTCATAGTCATATAGACACAAACAAACCCCACGAGTAGTATGTATAAGCCCGCTCTTTTCATCTTTTTTGTAGCGCGGGGCGGGATTGAACCGCCGACCTCATGATTATGAATCATGCGCTCTAACCTACTGAGCTACCGCGCCGCACAAATGAGCCGCAAAAGTAGGTCTTTTTTCCAAAATAACAAAATCCATAGGGGGTGGCTCTGCATTTTTATACCTTTGCAGGATATTGAACCTGTACATCTACGATAAAACCTTTGAAGGCTTTTTGACGCTGGTTTTTGACGCATATGCCCATAAAGCCTTTCCCGACCGAATTTTGGGCGATGGGGATTTATTGCCCCTTTTTGGCGACACCGCCTTTAGGGTGGTAACAGATACTTCAAAAGCCCAAAGGGTTTGGAAGGGATTGCATAAGAAAATTTCCAAACAGGCTTGCGGGATGTTGTCGGTGGTCTTTTTGTCGGAGTTGCCCAACAACGAGCTGTTGCTGTTCCGCTACATACAAAAGGCCTTTGCCGCTCCCCAATCCATAGAAGTCAATTTTGCAGACCCCGATGTGTTGCAGTGTTCCAAAATTTACCGCAAGGTAGGCAGGGAGGCGGAGCGCATGCGCATGTTTGTGCGTTTTCAAAAGACGGCGGATGGCATTTTCTTTGCTCCCATAGAGCCAAAGTACAATGTTTTATCTTTGGTCTCCGACTTTTTTACCGACCGCTTTGGCGATCAAAAGTGGGTAATATACGACATCAAGCGCAACTACGGATTGTATTACGACCTGCATAAAACAGAAGAAATTGTATTTGACCAACTTGAGCTTGACCTGCAAACAGGCAAACTCAGCGATGCCCAAGCCGCCGCGGACGAACAATTGTTTCAGTCGCTGTGGAAATCGTATTTTGGTTCGATTACCATAAAGGAAAGGCTAAATCCAAAACTTCACCGGCAGCTCCTGCCCAAAAGATTTTGGAAGTTTCTGCCGGAAAAGCAATAAATCGGTTTCTAAGGAGGTATGTTGCCCTTATTGTTTAGGCCGCATATACTTGTACGCAATTCCCGCAAGAATCGCACCGCAAATGGGAGCCACCCAAAACAGCCAAAGTTGTTTGATAGCCCAGCCGCCTACAAAAATCGCTTGACCGGTACTGCGGGCAGGATTAACCGATGTGTTGGTTATGGGAATGCTTATCAAGTGAATCAGGACAAGGCCCAAGCCAATGGCGATGGGCGCAAAACCTTTGGGTGCGCGCTCGTCGGTAGCGCCAAGGATGATAATCAAGAACATAAAGGTCATGACCACCTCGGTCAACAGGCCGGCGCACAAACCGTATCCGCCGGGGGAGTTTTCGCCGTAGCCATTGGCCGCAAATGTACCCACGCCGTCAAAACCCGCTTTGCCCGAAACAATCAAGTAGAGCAGGGCCGCAGCTACAATGGCGCCCGATACCTGTGCAATAATGTAGGGCAGAATTTCTTTGGCAGAGAAGCGCCCTCCGGCCCAAAGGCCAAGGGTTACGGCCGGATTTAAATGACAACCGGAGATGTGCCCTATGGCGTAAGCCATGGTCAACACAGTGAGGCCAAAAGCAAGGGCTACGCCGGCAAAGCCAATCCCTAAACCCGGGAATGCCGCCGCAAAGACGGCGCTTCCGCAACCGCCCAAAACCAACCAGAAAGTACCGATAAACTCGGCTGTAAGTTTTTTCTTCATGAATATAATATTTTAAATGTTAAGTTATTATGCAGAATTTTGTTTAAAACGGAAACTTGAGCCGATTTGTATTTGCGCAGGGCCTCCAAGCGCACTATGTCTTGTACCTTCATGGCATATCTAATGCCCTCGTTGATTTGTTCTTCAAAACTCACGATGACCTAAATTTTGGATATGCAAATATAAAGAATTTTGGTAAATTCTGAGACAATACATACCTTTGACCCCTCTAAATTTTTTGTTCTTTGGGCTCGGGTGGTGGAATAGGTAGACACGCAGGACTTAAAATCCTGTGGGCAGCAATGCCTGTACGGGTTCGATTCCCGTCCCGAGCACGACTTATTGCCGTGGGATTTTTTTTAGAAAAAGTGAAGAATAAAGAGAAACTTTTGACCACATATTTGTAAGATAGAAAAATAACGCTATATTTGCAGCCCGTAATTTTTTATGGGCTTATTTTAATTAACTAATTCACACCAAATTAACAACCAAATGCCTGGATTAATTGGGAAAAAAATCGGAATGACTTCCGTTTTTGGTGCCGACGGTAAGAATATACCGTGCACCGTTATTGAGGCTGGACCGTGTGTTGTTACGCAGGTGCGTACGGTAGAAGGAGATGGTTATGCCGCCGTACAACTTGCCTATGACGAGAAAAAAGAAAAACACACCAGCGCAGGCTTACAAGGCCATTTCAAAAAGGCACAAACCACGCCTAAGCGTAAACTCGTGGAGTTTGGAACAGACTATGCCAAAGAGTTACAATTAGGTGATGTAGTAACCGTTTCAGACGTCTTTACCGACGCCGTGGAATGGGTAGATGTAACAGGAATCTCTAAAGGTAAAGGTTTCCAAGGTCCCGTAAAACGCCATGGTTTTAGCGGAGTCGGCGGCCAGACCCACGGTCAGCACAATCGTTTGCGGGCCCCGGGGTCTATGGGAGCTTCTTCTTGGCCTTCAAGGGTGTTTAAAGGGAAAAAGTTGGCCGGCCGTATGGGTGGCGACAGAGTAAAAATTTTGAACCTCAAAGTGATTAAAGTTCTCCCCGAGAACAATCTGCTTTTGGTAAAAGGGTCGATTCCCGGCGCTAACGGTTCTTATGTAATTATTGAGGAGTAACGTCTATGGAATTGTCAGTTTTTAAAATTGATGGACAGGAGTCGGGAAAAAAAGTAATGCTCGACGATTCGGTTTTTGGGATTCAACCCAATGACCATGCTATTTATTTGGATGTGAAGCAATACTTGGCCAATCAGCGCCAAGGCACCCACAAAACCAAAGAACGTTGGGAGGTTTCTTACAGCACCAAGAAGATGGGTCGCCAAAAAGGCGGCGGCGGAGCGCGGCACGGCAGCATTAAAGCCCCGATTTATGTAGGCGGCGGCCGGACTTTTGGGCCCAAGCCCCGCGACTACAGCTTTAAGCTGAATAAGAAACTCAAACAATTGGCCCGCAAGAGCGCCTTGAGCTATAAGGCCAAGGCCACCGCCATTACCATGCTGGAGCCCTTTGTATGGGAAGCGCCCAGAACTAAGGAGTTCATCTCCATGCTCAAAAACCTCAAACTCGAGGACAAAAAGGTATTGATGGTTCTTCCCGAAAACAACAACATTATTTATTTATCGTCCCGCAACCTGCAACGTGTAAAGGTGATAACGCTTTCTGAGTTGAATACCTACGACATTCTAAACGCCGGCAACCTCGTCTTGGTAGACGGCGTACAGGAGGTGCTGACCCTGCAACTGGGACGTGCTTAACATCAATAGCAATGGGAATTATCATTAAGCCAGTTATAACAGAAAAGATGACGATTCAGGGCGAAAAGTTGAATCGTTACGGATTTATAGTTGACCGCGAAGCCAATAAAGTGGAAATTAAAAAAGCGGTTGAGGAAATGTATGGGGTCACGGTATCTCAAGTAAATACCATGAACCGCCACGGAAAACGTAAGAGCCGCTTTACCAAAGCGGGGATATTGTCAGGCCGTACCAATCATACCAAAAGGGCGATTGTTACTTTGGCCGGTGAAGATAAGATAGATTTCTATAGCAATATTTAAGTCCATGGCAGTACGTAAGTTTAAACCGGTAACACCCGGTACGCGACATAAAGTAATCAGCGCCTTTGACGACATTACCTGTGCAACGCCCGAAAAATCGTTGCTGCAACCCCTGCACAAATCAGGCGGTCGCAATCGGCAGGGTAAAATGACGATGCGCTACCTTGGCGGAGGACACAAACGCCAATACCGTATCATTGACTTTTTGCGGAACAAAGACGGCATGGCCGCCACCGTAAAAACCATTGAATATGACCCTAACCGCAGCGCACGGATTGCCTTGGTAGTCTATGCAGACGGAGAAAAGCGTTATATTATAGCTCCTAACGGACTTAAAGTAGGACAAACGATTGAATCGGGAACAGGCATTGCCCCCGAAACGGGAAATACGCTTCTACTTGCAGAAATTCCTCTGGGAACCTTGGTACACAACATTGAGCTTAGACCCGGACAGGGAGCCGCTATGGCCCGCAGCGCCGGAACCTATGCTCAGCTGACCGCCCGCGAGGGGGGCCACGCCATTCTAAGACTGCCTTCGGGCGAGGTCCGCATGGTGTTAACCTCCTGCCGCGCCACAGTCGGCACCGTATCTAACCCGGACCATAACTTGGAATCACATGGAAAAGCCGGACGTAATCGTTGGTTAGGCCGTCGTCCCCGTACCCGCGGGGTGGCCATGAATCCGGTAGACCATCCTATGGGCGGTGGAGAAGGTCGGGCTTCCGGCGGACATCCCCGTTCTCGCAAAGGTTTACCTGCCAAGGGATACAAGACTCGGAATCCCAAGAAGGCTTCCAAGAAGTTTATTATTGAAAAAAGAAAAAAATAACGGAATAACTGTATAAAGTATGAGTCGTTCACTAAAAAAAGGCCCGTTTATTGAGTCAAGCCTCGAAAAGAGAGTCCTTGCCATAAACGAAGGCAAATCAAAAAAAGAAGTCCTCAAGACTTGGTCTCGCGCCAGTATGATTTCTCCGGACTTTGTAGGCCACACTATTGCCGTACATAACGGAAACAAGTTCATTCCGGTATATGTTACGGAGAATATGGTTGGTCACAAGCTCGGCGAATTTGCGCCCACCCGGACCTTTAAAGGCCATTCGGGCAATCGTTAATTTAATCATATGTAATAGAAATTTACAAAATGGGAGCTCGAAAAAGAGAAATGGCCGAAAGGCAAAAAGAAATAAGGAAACAAACAGCTTTCGCAAAGTTGAATGATGTTCCGACCTCGCCCCGCAAAATGCGCTTGGTTGCGGATTTGGTAAGGGGCGTAGAAGTAAACCGCGCTTTGGATATTCTAAAATATACCAAAAGGGAAGCCTCGATGCGTTTAGAAAAGCTACTCAAATCGGCTATTGCCAACTGGGAAGCCAAAAACGAGGCGGACCGTAAAGAATTAGAAAATGGAAACGTGCACGTTAAAACGATTATGGTGGGAGGGGGTACCCAATTAAAGCGTATCCGCACAGCGCCCCAAGGCCGGGCCGCCCGCATTCGCAAGCGTTCTAATCACGTTACTATTGTATTGGATAAAAAACCCCAAACCGAAAAATTATAGGAGTACATTTATGGGACAAAAAACAAACCCAATTAGCAACCGTATAGGTATTATTCGTGGCTGGGACTCCAATTGGTACGGGGGAACCGACTACGCTTCCAAGATTTTGGAAGACGCCAAAATTCGTGAATATTTAACCACCCGCCTTGCCAAGGCCAGCCTGTCTAAGATAGTCATCGAACGCACCTTAAAGCTGATTACCGTAACCATCCACACCGCCCGTCCCGGGATTATTATTGGAAAAGGCGGTACAGAAGTAGACAAGCTCAAAGAGGAATTAAAGAAAATCTCCAACAAAGAGGTTCAGATTAACATCTTTGAAATCAAACGTCCCGAGTTGGACGCTACCATTGTTGCCAACAATATTGCCCGTCAAGTAGAGGGTAGGGTCTCTTACCGCCGCGCCATTAAAATGGCCATGGCTTCTACCATCCGCATGGGGGCAGAAGGCATTAAGGTGTTGATTAGCGGACGTTTGGCCGGAGCTGAAATGGCCCGTCGCGAGATGCTCAAAGAGGGACGTACCCCTTTGCATACCTTCCGTGCCGACATTGACTATGCTTTGGCCGAAGCCCATACCAAAGTAGGCGTTTTAGGCATTAAAGTATGGATTTGCAACGGAGAGGTCTACGGAAAACGCGACTTGTCGCCCAACATAGGCACTTCTGCCGCCGGCACCGGTTCTTCCTCCATGGGCGGAGAACGCCGCAACGACAGAGGTGAGCGCCGCGACCGTCGTGACCGCCGTGGCGGCGGAGACCGTGACCGTCGTGGCGGAGACCGTGGAGACCGTCGTGGCGGAGACCGTGACCGTCGTGGCGGAGGCGGAGACCGTCGTGGCGGGCCGCGTGGGCCCCGTTAGTGCTATACCGCCCCTTGGCGGAATCTAAAACCTAATCATCATGCGAAAAACAATTCTCTCCTCCCTCCTTCTATTTGCGCTATGCGCATCAGTAGGTTGCGCGCCTGTATCCGACTCGGTTCGTCGCACCACGCCCGAAAAAGCGGGCTTGAATCCTGCGAAATTAGTCCTTGTTGACGACATTATCAATGAGTCTATCGAAAAGAAAGAAATCCCCGGAGCCGTTTTGGCCATTGTGCGCGACCAATCGTTAGCCTACTTAAAGGCCTACGGCAATAAATCGGTATACCCCGAAGTAGAACCGATGACCGTAAACACTGTTTTCGACTTGGCGTCCGTAAGCAAGCCGGTCGGCTGCGCCCTTTCCATCATGCACTTGGTAGAAAGCGGAAGACTCCGGCTTAGCGACCCGGTATCTATGTATATCCCCAACTTTATGCCCTATGTTGACCCCCTAACCGGCGAAAGAGTTCAGATTCGGGTCGTTGACCTGTTGACCCACTCATCGGGATTGCCCGGATACATTACGGCCACGCGATTGACCGAAAAATACGGCTCTCCCAATCCACAGGCTTTGATAGATTCCATTGCAACAACCGGCAGAGACTTTAGGCCCACTACCCGCTTCCGCTATGGTTGCACCAATTTCATTGCCCTGCAACACGTATTGGAAAACATTACCGGTGAAAAATTGTGTGATTATGCCCAAAAGAACATTTTTGACGTTTTAGGCATGAAACATACGACCTTTAATCCCACGGGAGAGGTTTTAGCCTTGGTTGCTCCCACAGAAAAACAGGCCGATGGCTCGGTTTTACGGGGCAGGGTTCATGACCCCTTGGCCCTGCTGTTAAACGACGGTAATTCGGGAAATGCCGGAGTTTTCTCCAATGCCGAGGATTTGGCATTGTTGGCAGCGGCCTTGATGAACGGCGGCGCATACAACGGAAAACGTATTTTAAGCCCCTTGACGGTAGAAACCATGACCCGCATCCCCGAAGAAGTCAAGTCTTTGGGACGCTCCTTGGGCTGGGATAATTATTCTTCTTACTCCTCCAACAACGGCAATCTTTTTGACCCGACCAGAACCTACGGACATACCGGTTATACCGGCACTTCCATGGTGATTGACCCCGTATCCAAGACTGCGGTTATTTTATTGGCGAACAGGGTGCATCCCGAAGACGTAGGCAGCGTAACACGCTTGCGGGCTTTGGTGGCCAACGCGGTAGCCGGCGCTGTCACTAAGTAATAACCAAGTGCGGCACTGTTTTTGCAGGGGCACAGGGTAGAACTTATTCGCAGAACATGAAAAAATCTTTGTTCTTGTTGCCTTGCGTCTTTGTGCTGTGTATCCCCTCTCTGCATGCCCAGTATCTGACGGGCCGTGTATTAGACCGGACTCAAGAGCCGGTGGCTTATGCCACCATATACATCACAGAACTGCAACAGGGAGTGGTGGCCAATGCCTCAGGAGTGTTTGAACTGGCGGCTCCGGCAGGGAGCTATCAGTTGGTTGTCACCTGCATGGGCTACCAAACGACCAGATTGAGTTGGGCCTCCGAGCCTAAAACAGAAGGCTCATTAAAGACAATTATCTTGGAAGAAGCGGCCTATCAGATTGCGCCCGTGTATGTAACCGCCAACAGGGAAGACCCCGCTTACACCATTATGCGTAAGGCCATTGGTATGGCTCCTTATTACCGGAATATTGTGGAGAGCTATACGGCCGAAGTATACCTAAAAGGAACCATGCAGGTGACAAAACTTAGGGGAATGGCTTATTTGGCCCTAAACAGGGAGCAGCGGGCGGCCATCAGAGACCTTTCCAGTATTCAAGAATCTGTGAGCGAGATTCAATTCACGGCCCCCGACAAGTATGTGCAAACCATTAAATCCGAAAAAACGGCGGCCAATGTGGATTTAAAAAAGTTAGGCATGGGAGAAAACGATATTCAAATGGGGTTGGCCAATTTGAACATTTACAGCAATCGTCCCAATATGCCGTTGGCGTCCAATGCCTTTCAAAATTATGCCTTTAAATACCTCGGCGATTCCGAGATTGATGGGCAATGGGTAGCCAAAATACAGGTAACGCCCAGACGCAAAGCCAATGATTTGTTTACCGGATATTTGTTTATCGTGCGGGAGAAATGGTGCGTACAGTCGTTGGACTTGAGTCTTTCCCAACAATACATCAAAGCCGGCGCCCAGCAAATCTACCGCTTTGTGTCGGACGATATACTTTTGCCGGTTAGCTACAGCATTAGAGGAGAATGGGACGGTTTGGGATTGGGGGCCAACGGACAATTTTCCGGTTCCATCAAATATACCGATGTACGTCAAAATCAGCGAATCGCAAGGGTCGCCCCTACAGGAAGCGAGCCTATTCAACAGGCTCAAAATCTGTTAGATAAGCAAGAGTTAACGCAAAGGGACATGCGTGAATTGCGCAGAATCCAAGACCAAGCTGTTGCCGCCGTTCGGGAGGAAGAACGCAGGGAGCGGGACGAAAAGCCTTCTTTAGAGGTTGTAAACAACTACAGGATTGTGAAGGACAGCCTGCGCCTGCAACAGGATTCGGCCTACTGGGCTTTGATGCGTCCTGCTCCTTTGAACTTTAGAGAATTAGAGCTTTTTACCATCAGCGATTCGATTAAAGCAGCCCCTTATACCCCCGAAGGCAAACGGCGGAAAAATATAGAAATAGCCAAAGGCGTATTGGGCAGCGGCTATACCTTTACCCCCGATTCTTTGTGGCGGATTAGCTATTCCGGAATGATTAATCCCTTTGAATCCTCCTACAACACGGTGGATGGATGGGTCTATGGACAGGCGCTGAGGTTGAGGAGAGAAACCAAAAACAACGGCTACATACAACTGCGGGGACGGGCCTCTTGGGCCTTTTGTCGGCAGTCCTTGATGTGGAATGTCTTGGCCGAGCAACGCTATTGGGCCAACAGACGGGGTCACTGGGGATTGGGGGCATACGCCCAAACGCTGGACTTTGCCGGCGACCAAGGGGTTGGATTGGTGAACGAATGGTCCAGCCTGTTTTTCCGAATCAATCCGGCTCGTTTTTACGAGGGCAGGGGGATTCAAGCGACCCACAGGATTGATATAGCCAACGGATTGGTTTGGAATTTAGGGTTTAAATGGGAAGACCGGCGGCCCTTGGACAACCACAGCGATTACTCCTTTTTTTACGTGGATTCCCGCTCCTTTGCCCCCAACATTCCCGACAACAGTCCGTATGTATCAGACAATCCCGCCTTGGTCGGCCCCAATCGGGCCGCTGTAATACGTATGGGTATTTCTTATACCCCCAAGCGATACTACCGGATGCATGAGGGACGCAAAATTATGCTTTCATCCGATTATCCGACTTTTTCTGCCGAGTGGACAAAGGGCATACCCGGTTTGTGGGACTCCCAATCCCAATTCGATTTTGTGTCGGCGTCTGTGTCCCAGTCCAAAAATTTTGGCTACCACCGCACCATAGAATACCGGGCCCAAGCCGGAACCTTTCACCGAGCAAAGCTGTTGCATTTTGCCGACTTTCATCATATATACACCAACCAAAGCGGAGTGTCGCTCAGCCGCGATTTGAATACTTTTCAATTGCTTCAAACATACAGACTTTCCACCCCCCGGTGGTATGTGCAGGCCCATGTTAGGTATCAGACGCCTTATTTAGCGCTCAAGTACATTCCGATTTTTACCAATCCGATGATTCGAGAAGGCATACAGTTTTCTTACCTGTTGCAGCCCAACTTGAGGCATTATACCGAATTGGGTTACTCCATGAACATTATCATGTTTAATGTGGGCGTCTTTGCAGGATTTGAGCAGGCTAAGTACCACCGTTGGGGCTTTCGGCTCTCCCTTCCCTTGGAACTTTTGGTAAGAGGACTGCGGTTGTAGTGTCTTGTTCTACGCTTATATTGAAGTGCTTTTCGTTTGCAACATAAAAAGCTTTCGCATCTTCTGCGGAGGCAAAGCGGACTTGTGCAGCAGGTTGTTTGGTTTCGGGGTCAATCCAAAGCCACATAGCATAGTTTTGAAAAGGAACAAAATGCTCTGCCCATGTAATATACGCAGTTGACAGTCCCAAATCTCCGCAAACATAATAAAGGTTTCCGGAATGGGATGCGGGAAAAAGAGAACGACCGGCCATTTGGGTATTATCGATATACGGATTTTGGGCTATAATCTCGGCGGCAAGCCGGTCAAGATATGGCAGGGCATCTATGGTTCTGTCTAAACACTTCAAAGTTACGTACAGACGGTCATGATAAAATTGTAACAAGCCCGGAGTTAAACATTCAACAGGAAAGCGTTCGTCGGCCCTAAGGCATTTAAAGGCATGTATCGAATAGATACCATAGGCATGTTCTTGGGTATCCATCAGATAATATTCTGCGATAAACGAAATTCCTTGATAGGCAAACCGTTGCTCTAATAGCTGTTGAAATCCGTATTCCAAAAAAAGGTCGGCTCCTCCATTGATAAATCCATACAGTCCGGGACCTTCAAAAGTACGCTCGTTTTTAATCTCAATCTGTTCAATAGATTGAGGGGTAAGGTAATTAAACGGGAGAATCGTTTGCAGCAGGACAAAGCTGCACAATTGGGCAAACATAGCTAATTTTCAATGAGTTGAATTTTATCAATATCTGCAACTCCTAATCCGTATTCTTGGGCTAATTGCAACTTGGCCAATCCTCGCGGAGCGGCTTCCTGCTGGCTCTGCTGGCGTCCTTCGGCGATTCTGCGGCCTATGATGATTTCATGCCCAATACGGTCTACCGCCACGGGGTCTGTACCTACTAAAATAGTGTTATACTGACAAATAAACTGGGGATTGGCCCCCGGTCCTCCATCATAGCACCCAATCAGACCGTCGGCAATATGGAGCACCACTTTGTCGCGAATGGGAGGAAAAGCGCATACTTGGGCACAGGTTTCGGCCCATAAATCCCGATGCAACCGACTGGTGTTGGTGATGACGCCAAAGCCTAAATTTTTGAGGCAGAGAGTAACGGCAGCGCCCGCATTCTTCATGATGGGAATATTGATAATTTTATCCACTTCTTGGGTACACACCTTGGAGAAGTAGGAATACTTCCCTCCGTTTACCATAAAGGGAAGGGTGTAGTCGTCATACTCCTGTTCACAATCGGCCCAATAGTACCAATCTTTATCAATCCTGTGTTCGCTTAAGAGCTTTCCATCGGCTCCATAATACGAACCATTCTCTTGATACTCTGTGCTGAGCATCTTGATTCCCGGATAGTTTTGCGCATTAAATCCCGCCTCCTCCAATTGCAGTCCGCGCCTGTCCCAAATCACGATGTTCTTTTTGGGAATCCCGGCTTCTTCCATCTGTTTGATTACAGACTTTACCACTGCATGAGAAGTGCTTAATAGCGTTCCTCCGATTGGATTAACCTTAAGCCCAATAATCTCTTTGGGGCCCACAAACTGCCTCCATGCTTTTTTCAAGTTACTTGCTCCCGTCAATAGCAGCATGCTCTGTGCCAGCATATCATAGGCAACCGACTCTACAGGCGTTTCGTTAACTACCGAATCGGGATTGAATATTTTGACCACTTTTCCGGGATAAAGCCCGGGCATGGAGTTTTTGGTACGGGGGATTTTTAGGGCTTCCTCAATGTTGGTAGCGGGCTTTGCCGGCTGCTGTCCGCTCCATCCGGGCATAGCCGCGGCAAAGGGTTTTCCGACCAACGACCCGGCGGCCAAGCCGGCGCCGGTGGCAGAAGCGATTCTAAAGAATTTTCGACGGTCCATAGAGAAATAGTTTTAAATACGGGACAAAGCTAATAAAAAAAGACCACCTAGTATGCAGATGGTCTTAGAACAAAAATATTCAACAACATTAGTCGTTTAGCGAAAAGCGATAAAATCCGGTAACCTTTAGCTGGGGGTCAATGGCTTTGAGGTGTTCGGCTACGGTGGCTTTGCCGTCCTTTACAAAGATTTGCTCCTCTAAAGTGCTTTCTTTAAAGAATTTATTTAGTTTTCCTTTGGCAATTTGCTCTACCATTTGTTCGGGCTTGCCTTCTAAACGGATTTGCTCGCGATAAATCTCCATTTCCTTGTCAATCACCGACTGGGGACAGTCGCTTTTGCTGACGGAAACGGGATTCATGGCGGTAATCTGCATGGCAATATCTCTCCCTGCTTGATTGTCAATAGCTTTATTGAAGCCCACAATGGTGGCCACTTTATTGTTCATGTGGATATAGGTGGCAATATAGGGAGCTTCTAATTTGTTATAGAAAGGAATGGCATGTCTTTCCCCGCTCTTTCCGGTTTGGGCGGTCAGGGCGTCTTCCACAGTGGTTCCGTTGACGGTCAAGGCATGTAAGGCGGACAAGTCGGCGGGCATGTGGCTTAATGCGGTATTGGCAACGGCTTTAGCCAATTGCACAAAGTCCTCGTTCTTGGCCACAAAGTCGGTTTCGCAACCCAAACAAACCAAAATGGCTTTGTCGTGTTGGTCGTTAGCCATGGCAATGACCGCTCCTTCTGTAGTTTCGCGGTCGGCGCGTTTGGCGGCTACCAATTTGCCTTTTTCGCGGATGATTTCTTTGGCGCGTTCAAAATCGCCTTGAGCTTCTACTAACGCATTTTTGCAGTCCATCATGCCGGCGCCTGTCATTTGGCGGAGTTTGGCTACTTCTGCTGCTTTGATTTCCATATTTGTTGTTGTTAATCGTTTAATGATTGAGGTTCAGCTTGAGGTTCTTCTTGAGGGACAGATATTTCTGCCACAGGTTCTGTAACAGGAACTACGGGTTCCACAACGGGAGCGGTCGGCTCGGCAACGGGAGCAGCAACAGGAACTGCCACAGGTGCTAAGGAGTCGGCGGTCGTTTCTTCTCTTTCTCTGAACGGCTTGGTTCCTCCCCTGCGGGCCCGCATTTTGGTGGGTCCGGATGCCTCATCCCTGTCGGTCGACGTCATTTCCGGTCCATCCTTGTCTTTTTCTAACTTGCGCTCGTCTAATCCTTCTTGGACGGCAGCGCACACGATATTTAAAATCAACGCAATAGATTTAGCTGCATCGTCGTTTGCCGGTATCACAAAATCAATGGGAGTGGGGTCGCAACATGTATCAACCATGGCGATTACCGGAATGTTCAAACGGAGGGCTTCTTTTACTGCGTTCATCTCTTTTTGCACGTCCACCACAAAGAGGGCGGCGGGAAGACGGTTGAGGTCGGCAATAGAGCCGAGGTTTTTTTCTAACTTGGCACGCTGACGGGTAACTTGCAGCCGTTCGCGTTTAGCCAAAGTTTCAAAAGTACCATCGGTCATCATTTTGTCGATGGTGTTCATTTTCTTAACGGCTTTGCGGATGGTGGGGAAATTGGTAAGCATTCCACCCGGCCAGCGCTCCGTTACATAAGGCATTCCTACCGATTTAGCTGCTTCGGCAACAATGTCTTTAGCTTGTTTTTTTGTAGCCACGAATAAAATCTTGCGCGATGAGTAGGCAAGTTGCTTCATTACGCCGGCGGCTTCGTCTATTTTGATAACGGTTTTGTGCAGGTCAATAATATGAATCCCGTTTTTCTCCATAAAAATATAGGGAGCCATCTTGGGGTTCCATTTGCGTTTTAAGTGTCCAAAGTGTACGCCTGCATCAAGTAATTCCTCGAAATTGGTTCTGGGCATTGTTTTAAATGTTGTGTGATTGATTAATAACTCTTTTCATCAACCTCAAAGGTAACGGCAAGCCGGTCCTGAGGTTTTCCGCAGCAGGGCAATTAACCGGTAATAAACTCGATTTTAGTCCTGATAAATTTGAACCCATGCTGTGCATAATTTTACAAACAGTTGATGTTTAACGCTTGCTAAACTGAAAGCGTTTGCGCGCACCGGGCTGCCCCGGTTTTTTCCGCTCTACCTGACGGGCATCTCGGGTAAGGAGGCCGTTTGATTTAAGCACCGGACGATAAGCCTCGCTGTTTACCTTGCACAATGCGCGGGCAATACCCAAACGCAATGCCTCGGCTTGACCTTTGACGCCGCCGCCATCAAGGTTTACCTTAATGTCGAACAGGGCCAAGGTGTCGGTAAGTTCAAGGGGCTGTTGCACAATGTACTGTAGCGTAGCTTCTTTAAAATACACGTCTAAAGGACGGTCATTAATCGTGATGCTGCCTTTTCCCGGATTCAAGTATACGCGGGCAACTGCTGATTTTCTTCTTCCAAGGGCGTTGATAACTTCCATGCTCTTAAATTTGGTTTAGTGTAATTGTTTTGGGCTGTTGCGCTGCATGGGGATGGTTTGGGCCAACGTATACATGCAGGTTGCGGAACAGCTCCGCGCCAAGACGGTTCTTGGGGAGCATACCCCTAACCGCTTCTTCTACTACCGCAAACGGCTTTCGGCTAAACAACTCTTTAGGGGTTGCAAAGCGCTGGCCGCCGGGATAACCGGTGTGACGAACGTACACCTTTTCTGTCAACTTATTCCCCGTCAAACGAACCTTTTCTGCATTGACAATGATTACGTTGTCTCCGCAGTCCACGTGGGGGGTAAAGTTGGGCTTGTTCTTGCCGCGCAAAATAAGGGCGATGCGCGAAGCAAGACGTCCCAATACTTGATCGGTGGCATCAATCACTACCCATTCTTTGGTAACGGTAGCGGCATTTGCCGACACGGTCTTGTAACTCTGTGTGTCCACTTCTTTGATTTTTAGTTAATTACTTTAAAATGTTGCGATTTCCCTTTCTTATAAGGGGCTGCAAAGATAGTAATTAATTTCTAATACAGCTATCTTTGCAGCATGACGATTGGGAATATTGACTTGGGAAGCCATCCCCTGTTCTTAGCGCCTATGGAAGACGTTACGGACGCCTCATTCCGCTTTATCTGCAAGGAATTTGGGGCCGATATGCTCTATACCGAATTTGTTTCTTCCGATGGACTTACCCGTCAGGCTCAAAAGACGGTAGATAAGCTACAATTATATGATTATGAGCGACCTGTTGGGATTCAACTCTACGGACACCTGCTGGAGGCCATGGTCGAGGCGGCTAAGATGGCAGAGGCCGCAGGGCCGGACTTGATAGACCTCAACTTTGGTTGTCCGGTGCATAAAATTGCCCGTCGGGGAGCAGGGGCGGGCATGTTGCAAACCCCTGATTTGATGGTAGAGATGACCCGCGCCATTGTACAGGCAGTCCATTGTCCCGTAACTGTAAAAACCCGATTGGGCTGGGACGAGCAGAGCAAAATCATTGTGGAACTGGCGGAGCGCTTGCAGGATGCAGGCATTGCCGCCCTCACCATCCACGGGCGTACCCGCGCCCAGCTATACAAGGGCAAGGCCGACTGGACATTGATAGGCGCGGTAAAAAATAATCCCCGAATGTATATCCCCATTATTGGCAACGGCGACATTGACACTCCGGAAAGCGCAAAGATTGCCTTTGACCGCTACGGGGTAGACGGCATTATGGTTGGTCGGGCCAGCTTTGGCCGCCCTTGGATATTTAGGGACATCAAACATTATATGCGTACCGGAGCATTGCTGCCTGAGCCATCGGTGCGGGAGCGGGTGGCGCTTGCCCAAAAACATTTTGCCAAATCCGTAGAAGTTAAAGGCCCCCGCGTGGGGGTTTTGGAGATGCGCCGTCACCTAAGCTGCTATTTCAAGGGCTTGCCCCA
>Ga0131853_10008501_pt1 | contig 18724 bp, 7 predicted proteins | sample TergutLab28metaG_FD_92764 | JGI IMG/M metagenome (GOLD analysis project Ga0131853, IMG submission 92764) | Labiotermes labralis P1 segment gut microbial communities from Petit-Saut dam, French Guiana - Lab288 P1 (version 2) (version 2) | ecosystem: Host-associated > Arthropoda: Insects >...
GCCTACACAACACAACAAGTACTCGCTAGCTCCTGAAGATGGACGTATTAACGTCTGAAACATGTTGAGCAATATATAATAAAGCAAGTGTCATCTAGTTGGTCAACCTTTATTCAAATATTGAGTCAGAAGCTTTGTTCGCCTTGCGGTGTAGCCTGCGTCTTCATTGAGATTTGCTGACTATGTAAGTGCTTCCAACTACTGTGACCGGAAGCGCTGTTGTCGGTCGTCGGGAGTAAAGAGACCTAATAGTATGTTCTGTTCGATGACAGGAACAGCAGGCAGCCGTTACTATAAATAGAAATGGCACTGCTTGTGTTTGTGTCATCAGTGCCTTTTTAGGCCCCACGCCGCAATGGATGAGCGGCCATATCATTCTTTGTGCTTGTCCGTGACACTAATTCCATACAGCAAATTAAATAAGAAAGTTTATATCTACACAACTAGCTGTTACTTTGAGAAACAAAACTTCGGCTCACTGACAAATTTTCTAAATTATTTTGATTTTTATACCAACTTATCAGCTAAACAATATGTACAGTAAAATTCAATTTATCCGGCACATTGTTGAATGAGGTTTGCAGGTGAATAGAGAGTGCCGATAGACAACATGGTAACTTACGAGCAGTGCTTTTAATGTGACAAATAATGAAAAAATTAATAACAAATACAACAATACAACTAGTATTTACAAAATATTTAAAAAACAAAAGACACAGAAGAGTGTTGGCTGCCTCCCAAGTGTTCTAAGATTTGACACATCACTGAGTACAACCGGCTGTACGGGAAATACGCTATTGGATGGACAAAGTGCCGTAAGGGCGAATTTTTACGGTATTATGTTGCTAAATTTGTAGGTAAATCACATTGTGATCTGCTGATTAATGACAACCTTTATTCCTGCACGTAGGTATCAACGTTTCAGAGGAATGTGTGAAGAGCGAGAAAACCGACAAGATGCAACAATCAGATGTTTATTATCAACTTCTGTCTCAACATGTTTCGGGCATCATTATGCCCATCTTCAGGAGAACAAAGACCGTGTGTTACTGCGTATGGTATTCTGTGCTGTAACAAGCGGGGAAAAGTAGACGTACGGCTAATATCTACTTTTTCCCGCTTGTTTCAGTGCATTACACCATACACAGTAACGCACGGTCTTTGTTCTCCTGAAGATGGGCATAATGATGCTCGAAACATGTTGAGACAGAAGTTGATAATAAACATCTGATTGTTACATCTTTTTGGTTTTCTCTCTCTTCACACTTTGCTCACGATGCACGGTCACAGGAACCTAAAGTTTCGGAGGAATATTCTGCCTCCATCATTACAGTCGGAGTGAAACAACATGTTGCTCCGTAATTTCCGGGTTCATCTACCATTCTGCAATCACACAGTGCCATAACCCAAAAGACCGCAAAAATATCTTCACTGCTATTAAGGTACCAAACGTATGGATTTTAATTGTGTAAATAATTAACCAAAAAGAAACCTGCATTCTTAACTAACTTTATAATAGCCAACCATCAATCTTAGTATTTAATAAAGTTAATAACCATTCATTGTATGAAGTGTCCAGCTACAAAATGAAATTTGTAAAATGTTATATCATTCTGACTGAATGGCCGACCGAGTGACTGAATGACTGATTAACTAACTAACTAACCAACTAATCAACCAACTAACCAACTAACTATAAGCTTTATATTACGCACACCACAATAACCAGCATACAACCTTACGTAACTCGTAGGTTAGGAAATTTGACACTGATTATGAGGCTAACATAAATGTCGAAATAGGTATGCCATAACAATTCTTGTGACACACATTTTGAAAAAAGGCCTTTGGTATTTGGTAAATAAAATAAAGAAGTAACAAAATGTAATAATAGTTAACACTTTAACCAACCTCTAAGAGAGAAATTTTCCATTTAAGTAACTTTAAACTGGATAAAAGTATGCGACAACTTTCCGTTCCAGACACTAAAAGCACTGACGGAAGCATCGCGCTTACCCAATGGCAAGAAGGCTGAGGGGGTCGAAGAACCTCTACTCAGTTAAAATTTGACTGTTTTTCTACCGAATACCATTCCAAAGCATTGTCGGCAAAAGAAAACTGTGCTGCTATCGCAAAACTACAGAAGGCAATATGAAGCCACGTGGTTGAATGCAGCATGGAATTAGAAATTGATACTACGATAGCTAAAGCCGGTACACACACTACATGAGACAAACCATTGTGACACACAGAAAAAGCGATATATTCTTCAGATTTTCCAAATCTTATTTTCCCATAGATTTTTAAGTTACTGAAAGCCTGTTTCACGCACTGAAACCCACAAATTCAACAAGAGTCAACTCAAAGCAGAAAACAAAGAAGAACAAAGTTTCATATGGGACCAGTTCCGCGTACCTAATCTCAAGCCAAGGCCGCATGTAATATCGATCTGTAATGCAGAAATCGTGAGTTAATGTTACCGAGATACGGTCGAAGGTAGTTATTATCTGCTACTTAGCTCTTTCTTGCACAAAATTTAACAAACACCTTTACGTGTCTCAATCAAAGTAAGAATTTCAAAATTTCGTTGTAAAAGAAGTAAAATGGGCCAAGTACACATGGCATAGACACGTTTTAACATTCATATACCAGTGACATCATTCCGTAAGAAAACTTCGGGTTAGAAATAAAACCCTTGTCCTCGAACGCTTTGTGACAATGACTAATTATTACAAAACACATTACGTAACAATCATTTTCTGAGACATAATGAAACAAAAAATTGCATGAAGATTTACTGTCCTTTTGGATTTGACATTGTGTATTTATACGGAAAGGTGTCAACATTTTGAAGATTTTGAAGAAAATTGCCGTCTCCATCTTCAAGGTATAAAGCCCAAACAGCAGAGTCCTAAACAATACTGGTAATTCCCCACAATTCAATAAGGCATTACAGTACAGAGGACAATAATCTCCACAGCCACCACAGTCACGACTTCACATCTCACCAGACGGTGATTTTGTATTTATCTGCAGCAGAAATTTATGCATTAAAGCAATAATGTTAGACGTTCTTTGTCCGAGTAACATTTCATACAGATATCCCAGAACTTAAGTCAATATTGTAGTTCCTAGTCCCATCGGTAATTCTTAGTAAAGTCATATGAGCGTGAGTCCGATTTGGAAGGTTTAGAGTGTTGTTTCAAAGTTTAGAGTCCAACACACATAATTTGTTGGAAAAACAAATTCTTTTTTTTCCAACATAAATTAAATTGTGTTGTACTGTTGCTCCAATTTGAGAAATTCACTGCATATACAACTGGATGCCACGTATTAAGAAGGTTTCTGAATAGTATATGAAGTGTAGGGGATGCAAACAAGTGTGGATGTATTCATGTAATCATGAAAGCGCCAGCAGGCTAATACCTGAAACATCAAATATTGCATGTAGTTCTTCCTCTGGTAGCTGTTCAGAAACAGGTAGGTGCAAGCATGCCATTTTCTCACGAAGGATGTGCATTTTGTGTATGGGGTTTCCTGCCGAATTCTGCATGATGACGAATCCCGAGAAAGAAGGCTCCTTTTTGAGTGTAAACTGCGAGTATAATGCTGAACCGCAATGTACCGACATGTAGAAGAGAAATAAACTGTTACTGACATAGTACAACGACTTGCACCCAGTAGTAAACGACGAATATCTGCCGTCTCAGTACTCCGCCCACGAGAGCCTGGAGGACGTTAGACACTGAAGGACTGTATCAGTACCACATCCAGCCCAGTTTTCGTGTAGAAACTGCAAGCATGAGTAGCCGATTGGAAATCTGCCATCGTATTAACACTAACTCCCATATAATTCGTAACATTTTTTTTAATCAACAATGCCCAATTATCGTCCATGACGTACATAGTACCAACAATTCCCATTTTGTTGTATCATAATAATCCACTCGTAACAGCGAAAAGTAACTACTAATGATGGTTTTCGGTAAGAGGGTGTGTGGTAACAGTGGTAACGAGTTTATTGGACCATTATATTTAATTTAGAAACTTGTGGACAACGACCGGAATCAGATTTGAACTCATCTCCTAATCACGAGGCGTACACAGGCAGACTGACAACAATGGAAATGGAGAATAAATGGCAAGTGAAAATACGTACATTGTATTATGTAACAAAAATTACTGTGTAGCTGAGTGTAACTCGTTGGCCTATAGTGTCCAGTTTAGGGTTATCATGTGATGCACAACCGTTTATGCAAACGAGGTTGTGGCAACTGAATGATGTCGTCTTGGCTACTGTCTGGACGTATGGGGAAATTTCTCATCCAGAACAGAGAATCCTTAGCACTGATTCTGTAATATTTTCGTATTTATGGAGGAAATTAACTACCAAGATTTTGGATAGTTCAAATCTAGTTTTATTTTAGTCACACTGTTTATTTTTCTGGAATTCAAGATTCGGTAAGATGAATGCATGAGGTGCGAGACGTAAGGTAATATAATAATTTGTGAGAAAGAATTCAGTCTTAACATTGTGACACTACATAGCAATAAGAGCAAAAAGAGAAATATTCTTTATCATAAAAATCTTGCACATTAATGCACCTCTTTCCTCGAAAGACGACATTACCAGCAGTCGTACATTACAGTCAAGACTCAGGACCTACATCTCTATCGAATTTTCTTCCAGAAAGATGCTAAATTAAAATCCTCAACAAATGAAAATAAAATTATGTGTCTTCAGTTATGGGTATGTTTACAGGTGTTTAAAAAGCGCTTTGCGGCATTTCATTCTTAGCTTCTATATTGAACCGCTCGTATTACAGTATATTAATTAAACACTGTTGCTTCGATATATTCACTTATTGTATAAATTTCAGTCAACACAACTGTATAATAAAAGCATAGGTTAAAGCGACATGTTTCGACTCAAAAGTCATCATCAGGCTAAGCTAAGACGATGACTTTTTAAGTCGAAACATGTCGCTTTAACCTATGCTTTTATTATATAGTTGTGTTGACTGAAATATATATAATAAAGTGAGTATATAGAATCAATACACAACGGGATGACTTCGATCAAATTGTTGTTTCGTGTTTATTATGTACCTAATGTCAATATTTTGTCAGTTTAACACAGATCTATGTTGTGTATTCATTAGAATAATTATTCATTCTCGCTACATGTTGAGGATAATTATTTTGCCTTCATACGGCGAAGTATACGCAATATGGAATTGTAATGCACGCTTAATGTCTGAATTTTTTGTCTTTTAATGAAAACTATTCAAACGTTTCACCTACACAAATAGTCTGGACGTTTGGGGGATGATTACATCGTCCTTAAACTTTAACAACTTGTAAAATATACGTATTTCACACCTTGGTTAGTTTTTTGCATACTGGACACTTTTCAAGATGGTTGTATAATTTCATCTACGGCAGTCACACATATTCGTGTTGTTCGCAGTTCTGATATATAATATAGAATGTTATGACTACTCTTAGGTAATATATTAACATTCCTATTAAAAACGTATTATTTGTCCAAATTTATTTTTATATCAAATTTATTCGTTATCTATCACCTCAAAACTGCAGTCTGAAAAGGATTTTAATTATTCTTAAATTAAAAATTTATGCTACATATATATATATTTATTTATTTATAATATATACACCTACCAAATTACGTATTCTGAGATGTGAGCAATAAATATTTATTATAATATTTGCATTTTCTATTTTCTGTAATTTGCGTTATGTAAATGACACTAAAACCACAAATGAACATGAACCCGACGTTACCACGCGAATTCTGCGCCACTGATTACAATGTTCGAGCAAGCAAATTCTGGTCTACATTAATATGGCACCAATTCTTAATTATTTATAACCAAGTAATCAGCATTACAATTACGAATTATTATGACAATAGTTTTGTCTTAATTTTCCTTTGTAAAAAATGCAAATGAACCTCGAATTTTCATCCAACTAGAAGCAGTAACTATGAAATATTATTGTTTTATGTATTTCTGCTTTAATTACCCCGTAATGCAGATCGTATAATCTTTATGCCAAATTGCACTCGATAATGCAAGGATGATCCGGCTTTGCTGTCAGTTTCGTATCTCGTAAATTCACATTTTTCGTTAAGAACGTATTCGACATGAAATGTGTAATTAGTGTTCACAAATGTTTCTCATATTTTTTCTGTATTAATCAAAATTGAATATTCTCAAAAAATTTTAATAGAATTACCCATTAAAAGATATCACAGACGTCCATGCAGGGGGAATCGAATTGTTCCATGTGGATGAAAAACAGACGGACAGACAGTCGTGACAAAGCTTTCCGACAACTTTGCAAAAGCGCCTGAAACCCGTTGAATTTTTTTCACTGTCACCTCTATCACACATTCGATTAACTGTTCAGTGGGGAAGTGAACTGATAATTGTGGAGATTCTGAATTCATGTTAGTATTTCCTTTTCTGTAAAGGTTTTTTTATAGACGCGACATTTTCACGTGTCACCGTCCTAATATGTTTTGTTGAGTCTATTTGTTTTTATTTTGTATGTCAAAAGTGACAGCGAATAAATACTTACAACGTACTCTAAAATTTCACGATGATACTTTTTCATACAATAATATCAAAACTACCAAATACCATATGTGTTTAACTGATAATTTTAAATATTTATGTTATTTTAAACGATAATAATTTCACAGCATTATACCTGTTTGTGTATTATATAGTCTAATGATTGAAAAATAATTTGCCAAAACAGGCAGTAAGGCTGAATAAGTGTGCTGAGAAGTTATACTACACTGACGAAAAGTTAGATAAAACTGTAATATTATGTTTATTGGAACGTGCATCATTGTGATAGTTGAAGAATAAAAGACCAACTTGTTGTCACTTGCTATTTTATTTCACTTCTTATGTGCTCAACATGTTTCGGACATTAATATATCCATCATCAGGAGCTTACGACTATTCGGTTGAATTACCACATTGGTCGTATTTTTCTTGGTTCGATGTGTGTTGGAGATTCGGTGTGGTTGGGTTTGAGTGGTATCCGTGTTGCAACTGAAGCTGTGCGTCATGGTGCGTATTTTCTAAACAGTGCACGAAACTCACGCTGCACTCTAATCATAGAACTGGACACCTCAAAACGGAACACACAGAAAGCCTTTTCCTACTGCGACGCCATCTTGGAAACTGGCCCCGCGGCCCCGCAGTAAGCATGAGATGCGAACCGCAGGTAGCGCATGAGAAACTTTGACAGTTGTTGCTGCTGACGGTGTACGCTGTGCCCGTGTTAAGTTGAGGGTTAAGTTTCTTGTTAACTTTTGAAACCGCACCATTCTTTTGCGTATACCCTGTATATGGACTAAGAGCAGGGATACGAGAAGAGCCTGGAAAAGATGTAAAGTGGGAAATCTGATGATATGTGACGACTCTTATTTTAATACACGTTATTAAATTCGTGGGGTGCAGAACATTACAAGACGAAGATTTTGAGTCGGTAAGGACTAAAACGGGGTGTTTTCCTTTTAAGATACTAAACCAGAATTTTCTTGATGATGCTGAGAAAAATGTCGATATGTACAGCCTTCGGGAGAAAATAAAATTTGAGACATTCTTAATCAAATGCATGACTGTTACCCAATATTCTGCGACATTTCTATGAAAGAGTTGACTTTGCTGCCGTAATTTATGTTACTGGTGGAAGGTATTTAAAACAATGAATGTAGTTCAATGTGTCTTGGTTGTGAAACAAGTACATATAAATTTCAGGCTTTAAAATCCTTGCTATGCTTATGGCAGATACAGCAAAAAAATGAAAAGATGCAGATAGATTTGGAGAGCTACTTAATTCTACCAACTCTTAAATTGAGCTCCACTTTGTAATTAACTGCGAGAGTTAAATTTATTCTTTTCCTTTTGTCGACTTAAATACCAGTCAATTTAAATTCTCATCCCGTATTACGAAAGAAATCTATATAAATACCAAACATACCGCAGATAGGGAGCTTCGTTCTGTGGAGAGAATAATGCGTGTTGAAAGATGGCGCAGAAGAACACGACACACAGAAAAGTGTTTAAAAATTTCTGGAGGTAATCAAAACCAAACTTACTTTCGAACACACGAGTGAATGCCCCGTATTACCACTCTTGAGTACACAAGACGAATAACTATTCTAGCCCCACCTCTGTGTACAAGATTATACATCCCTGAAGGGTCTTTAAAATAAATGGCTGTGGGCTGTAGTATCCAGTCCGAAACCTGACAGAGGCAGAGTGAGAGAGTTTCTTTTTCTCAGACCGTTGATACCATTCACTAACCATGTTGACAAAGTGTTCCATAGAAGGTCGATGTGAGATTTCACGGAGATTTACTTACACGCCTGCTCTAAACTACAATGGCATGCTTGTTACAGGAAAACCGTAATTTTTTCAATAATGTTTGTATGCAATTATATGGCTGTTAGAAGCTATGTAAATTATTCCAATATTTTTTATTAACCGATTGGTTTTCGTCAAGCCAACGTCCTGTACTTTCTGCAATTTGGGAAATGAAATTTTTGTCTTCAATTAGTGTGGCCAGATATCATAGCCGGTGTGGCAACTTGCTACGGAATGGATAGTACGGGGATCGAACCCCGGTGGGTGCTAAATTTTCTGTTTCCGTCCGGACCGGCCCTGGGGCACACCCAGCCTGCTATACAATGGGCACTGCGGTAAAGCGGACGGGGCGTGGCGTTAACTACCCACCCCATCAAGGCAGGTTATAGGGTGAACTGTACTTGCTTGAGTCATGAGTTATTGAATTAAAGAAGACACCAGAAATTCTGCAGGGGAATCGTGATATAGTTCCAAAATTTCTTGACCTTTGGCACTACTTGGAATTGAGTGAAAAGATGCACACTCCAACCACTTTACCTTCGGCGAAATTGCTGCAAGTACAACAGGCTGTATGGTCCCAGAAATCGGAAGGAACAAAAACGAGAGGAGCGATACCTCCGCCCCTTTCGCAAATCAAACCCCGATTTCTCCGACCGTCTACTCAACTGCTCTCAGATGACTGTAGTTTCCAATGCCCTGTTTATCCGCGTTTTGCATTCTCGAGGTTTTATTCAGCCTTCCATCTGCACCTGTTCGATTTGATTCTGAACTATATAAAGAGTGACGATGCTGCTGGCCAATAATTCTTTAAGCAGATTGTAAGCAAGACCAAAGCCTCTCCGTAATTAAGACCCATTTGTTTTGAATCTACGTATTAGATTAATGTCCTTACTTTATGTTTATTTGTTTCGTTTTCTTCGTGACTGCTCACAGTTCTTGTGTTTTAGTATGCTGGAGCAATAAGTGTATTGTAATGTGGCTTATTATTTAAAATCCCAAATTTTGAACTTTTGTGAACTGAACCCTTATCACTGCAGGTATACGAATCTCACTTTAAGCATCTTCCATATACGCAGAAATTATCAGGAAAGCAACTTTCTCTATAACGAGAGTCACGTAGACTACTGAATGAACAAGCCTTACTCTCCGTTTGGAAGAACCTGTATAAGCTTAAGTCTGTACAAAGATATTCAAACTTACAGCGAAACAGATAGACATACAGAAGATTAACAAACCGTTTCCGAAAACTCTGTGGTTGGATATGTTTTTAAAAAATTTGAAGAAATCTGCAGGAACTGAAGGAAATTACATTCTCACTGAAATAAAGAAAATTCCTTTTTGCTCCATTAGACTTCTTTTTTCCCCATCGGACATGTCTGAGCTGCATGATACCACTCATAACAGACCACATGAGAGGTAAATCAAAACACACTGCCAAGGTGAGTTCACATGCAAGCACGTTAATGTGCAAAGCCATGCAGTAAACTGGAACGAGACCTAATCTTCACTTGTTGTCCATAATGGGTTTAAAACGGCTCTAGGTCATGAAAATCTTTTGATCTGCTTCAATAAACAATTGGATAGTGTACCAACATCCACAGGCAGTTTCAAGAAGTTTCAAAGTGGGGTCCTCCTAAGACATGTTGTGGACACCCTGCGAGTTTACTTTGATCAAAAAGATTATATACAACACGAACTGAAAATTTATGCAGCTGCGAGTGTTGAAGTTACCACTACTGTGTAGTTGAAGAATCCGTTATTCTGGGATATTATACGAGGTCGCGTCACTGTGTACTTGAGTCCATGTGTTACTGAAGGTAATGGTGCCTTCATCGCCAAGACTGTAGAGGGCCAATATCTTGTTGCATGATTCCGGAGATTTCAGGCTTAAAACTATTTTATCAGTACGGTTGACGGAGTGTCAATAATATGTGGACATTACAGGATAGATAATACCTCATATTAACAGGAGATTCATGTTTAAACACGTCACGCAATATTGTTATTGTGAAAAAATCAACGAGGCTGCATAGCGAGATGATAGCCCTGTCCACATCCAACGCTTCCAAGACTAGATCGAAACTGACTTATATAAAAAGATTCAGTTTATACATGGCAGAAAAGACAGTGTGGTTTCATTAGAAAAAGCAACGTAACACGTAAAGATTTTCTGTCGACAAAGTGCAGGGTTTTGTTTAGTGATAAACACATCAGTACGAGTATTAAGGTATTAAATCTTAAAGGGTTACACGTCCAAGCCAGTTTCTGTAGTCAGTGTTCATAAATTAGTGCAGTTAGCTGAGATTAAAAAGAAACAAATGCATATAGTATACTACTGGTGCAATATGTCGAAAAGCTGCCATATAGGAAAAAGGAAAATGGAAGAGAAGATAAAAACGAACTGAAATTGGGCAAAAAGTACGTGAGAATGAGAAGTGGATATGAGTATCTCGGTATCATGTTCCAAGAAGTTTTTTGGAAGATTTTATTCTTCAGGAATATGGAAGTTTCAGCTTGGTAGTTATGTACCAGGCTTTTATAGGAAAGTGCTTAGTCCAGCTTCAAGGTAGTATTTTGCCACCGATGCTGAGACTTCTTTCGTAATCGTAGTATTGGTCACAGTGGCTCCAGTTCTTAGAAAGTTTAACACCTGTGTAAAAAAATGAGGTAACTGTAGGTGATGTGTGTGTTGCAGTCATACCACATACCACTGAAATATGGCGGACGGGTAGATGGTCACAGTGCGATGGGCGGGGGAATGTTTCACGCAGTGGGAGATCCCGTCACAGTTCAACAAAAGGAAAGTCCTACTCTAACCCGATTCATTTTATATGGGCTTTCACATATGTCTCGCTGTAGAGTATTACTTTAGCCTATTGCACCAAATTTGCTTTAAGTTTTTCGCAATTTGGATGGTTGTTGTTGGAAAGGAGGCAATTAAAACATTTGTGTCTCCGCAAGAAACAACAGAAACAGACTAATATACGCAAAATCAATCCATTTGATTGCAATATTCCGAACGATACAGGCTTGCGAGAGATTCAAGATTTTAGACGCCTTATTCCACGGTTAGTGGTGAATAATATCATGCATTAGAACCCGATTATACGTTGCAGTAACTAAATTGCGGTTTTGTTGCCCCAAATTCGCTCTTACATATTAAAGAATTTAGGAATTCAACAGACGCTGATCATCAGTCATAAAGTCACTAGGAACTTGTTCATAAAAGCCGGTACTGCTTTTGATATTCACTCCCTGGATTCCTCTAATATGGAGCGGAATTTCTTTCTTTCAGTATAGCAGAATTCGCTTCATGCCACCCACAGATCCACAACTATCATCATCCACATCTGCAAGACCTGAGGGCGGCACAGAAGAGCTGATGAAGATCCACTTGTTAGGGTATGTTACTTCTGGTCGACTTGTAGAAAATTGCCACCTTCCGGGTGCGGGATTACACCTAAATAAATATCGTTAATCTTACTACTCAGCATGGCTTAACGTGCCAGAACACTTTACTCCTCATCCTCACACCTATTTTATAGCCTAAATAACTTTAGTACATGGAATATCATCGTTAATAAACTAGAACCGCTTAGGTATCCTCGATATGTTGAAGTCCTACCTTATCAACCACAGCAACAGACAAGAATAAATCAGACAGACATGCATGGTCGTGCAGGGTGTGGACAGCGATGCATTGGAAGCACCTCGTGGGGGTAAGAATCAATTCGTGACGGTGGGGCCCGACCTGTCATTGCATTCTTCTCTTCATATTGCCAATTCATGATTAGTCTCACTTTTTCTCTCGTGTCTTGTTAATATTGTCTGTCTCCTCTCCTTTATGGCGTGTTGTTCAGATTTGTTCTCCTTGCTCTGTTCTCGAATCTCCTTTTCAAACTCCACCCATTACGTCTTTTTCAACTTTGCTCCGTCCCACTTCTTTTCAATCTCTAGATCTATTTTTCTTATTCGATTTGGTGTTTAAAATCATCTTAAATTGCTGTAATTTCAGTGCCTGTTACTCCATTTATTAATATTTATTGTCTCCGTTTTACATCACATTCCATCAATTATGCTTCACTTTTTAGGTTCTTGTGTCGTTTCCTTTTCTTTTAATTGCACTGCGTGGATTTTACACATAACGATGAAACTATGTGTATAAAACTCACTGTATTAAAGCAAATCTCATGTCTGATCATTCAAAGGGTCAGACTAATACTGATCACAATCTGACGGATCCAAAGTTAGGGAAAATTTGTGAGAGAGTGAGAGAGAAATGCAGAAGTTTCATAGGGAGATATTCGATCCCAAGGGGTTAAACGCTATAGAAACTGGAGAAAAATATCAGATTAAACTCTCAAGCAGTTTTCACTCTGACGGAACTTCTATAATGGCGTGGAAATCAACAGGGTTTCAGAAAATAGTGGAAGTAAAACCTAAAAAAAATCATAGGTAATTACGAAAGAAAGCAGTATATAAAATATATGTGTAAAGAATATCCACAGTTTTACATAAAAGAATGCAAGCTAAACTACAGTAGCTGCAAAATCCGAAAGTATTAACGAAGCAAACTAGACAATTTAAACCGTGATACCAGCAGATTTTTTCCGAAAAGTACAGGTAAAATTTGAAAGGTAACATTTATGATTGAGAAGCTAAGAGTAAGAAGGAGATATTAGAGATTTCTAATAAAGCCATGAATAAATTTAAAAAGGTTTACCTGCCTAGAAATTGTTTAATAAGTGATGAGAAATATCATGTTCTCCCAGATTTCAACAATATTTTGAACGGATGACAGATTGGCTACTTTTCGTCAGTGAAGTTTTATGGATTCAATAATATCAGGCAGACTACAATACATATAGATGAGCCACCGGTACTTGAGCCTAATCCGTTTGATTTTGTGACGCGTAATTTAAATTTAAAACATATAGATCACCAGGATCCCACAAAATTCCATTGGAAGAGTTTCCAGCAGAAAGTAGAACTTTAAGATCTGAGGTTCATAATTTTATTAATTCTGTGTGGAATAAGGAACATTTGTCTCAAATGTGAAATGACCCCATAATTGTCCATACTTTAAGACGTGTATTAAAAATTGTTTATCAATTATCGCGTCATCTCTTTCTTATCATTATGCACACCTTGGACAGAATTTATTATAAATGTATTCCTTTGTAAATGACGTCCCTGATGATGGTCTATAGGGCCGAAACATGTAGGAGGATTTCACAAAATAACTAATACGTGTGGTCACATGTGCTATTAGTTGCATTGTGCAATTACGAGATACGTAAAAGTTCTCCTGTAATTATTCATTATGTTTATCAGAATAAATTATATCAATTTTTGAGATCCAAGGTTGTCAGGGCAGTGGCTTTCATCTTTACTGTAATCTGAGTTCTAAAACCGTGTCTTTTGAAAAATAATTCCAACAAAAGCTTTAGTATTTTTCAACCATAATACATGATACGACCATCTTTAAAGACCAGAGCCTTTAACAAAACTGTTTTTCGTATGTCACCTTTAGGTTGTAATCAAATCCAGTACGAGAGTTAAAATGTTTGGGTTAATAAACGAAGCCTGTACATATTTATGTATTTTAAAAAGAGGAACATAAGGGAAAAGAAAAGAGTACATCAAACCTGTCGGTCCCTCTCTGGAGGTAAAAAGATACATATCTTGAATAAGAGACGAGATTTATTTAATTATTAATAAAATTTAGCTAATGAAATACTACTTACCATAATACAACCTTTACATTTTCACTAATCTCTCTACCGATTATCTTCAAAGAGTAAATAGTCTTCAGTTCATCGCATCTTAAGTAATTTTACGGAAATAGTTACCCTGCGTAGTTACGGGTATAGCGTCGAATGAGAAGTGACAGGTCAATAATATTGCGCCTGGCAGGATTTTAGGTGAAAAGGTCGTGCCCTACTTTAAGGCATTATTCAGCACTTTACCTGACGATACCGCAGAAACTACAAAAATGTAAGTCAGGATGGCTGGATGCCTGGCCGAAAACTTTGAGTAAGAAAGACAAAATGTGCCTGTATTTGAAGTTTGGTATTAATGGGTACCTGAACATTGACCAACCTTCCGGTATTTAGAACAGAATACAACTTCTCGAAAGTTAGGTATGTGGGGAGGCGTCTGCTATGTTGGATGCGCCACAAATTTCGGAAATCCGTTAATCCTATATGTAATAATCCATGAAGATTTAAATTCGGCACTGCTCAGACGAGGGAGTTGGAACTACCTATCGTGGAAATTGTAAGACATTCTAAAAATAAAGTAACTGATTGTCACACCCGCTGGGAGCGAATGCTGATGTTTTCTTCCGTCATGTAGCCATGAAAGAACACCGCAAGCGTGTGCTGTCAGTCTACGATCATTTCAACATGGCAGGCTTACTAGGAACATGATCAAGTATCGAAGTACTCAGTGTGATTAGATTTTTGGCTGTGAATGTTGTCGCAAAAGTGAGAATTTAGATAGCCAAGTGGCAAAGACGTACGGAGTTTGTGTAGTGTCACAGTACTGTTGTGAGTATGACACACTGCTTTCGATAAGAACAGGACAGATGTTGACGACAAGCACCGAGGAGGAGCCTCAAGCACGTCCTCTACGGTAAACACGTTGTGCCTTGTAAATTCCTTTCTTAAAGTGAACCGGCGCTGATTGATTGATATCTCTCGAAAGCCAGACATTTCTCTGGGTACTGCGCACATCTTCCAGAATAAACTGAAGAACACACAATTTTGTGCGGGCATATTTCCAAATAATACTCACAAACGATCACACGGGGCTCACTGTCGTGCATTTAACATATCTGTCCAGTCAAGGATAGCTGTTTCTGCGTGCTTTGTTGCTGTGGGCGAAACATGCTTTAACATGGGACACCGTGCAAAATTCAAGCATCCACAACCTGAAAACACCCATTATCTCACCGAACAATTTAAGTAAGTAAAGACGATCACTACAAACGTCTCGTGAACATAAGGGCGTTCTTGTTGAGGATTGCCTGAATGTAATGGCAGTGTAATAGATGAGCTGGTCAAAAGAAACTACAGCAGGACATTCATTACATAAGACACGTCTTCTTACTCCAAGGTGTCATAATTTTGCACGATAATGCGGGGCTGCCAATTGGGCTTGTGTTTAGTTATGGTGTAAGGCCGGGAGATCATGGACAACTGGACAACGCCCCCACAACAGACTCGCCAAGCAGTTTCCAGGTTTTTGGATACAGGAAGCGTCTTTCTGGAAAGTGCCTTGCATCAGACGCTGAGGTTAACAAGCTGTCAGCTCCTGGCTGCATTCACTTGATGCCGGATTTTTCTACTCTGGTATATAAGACTTGGTGCCACGGCTTGGCAGATGCTTCAGTATCAATAATGGCTACGTCAAAGACTGATTTGTAGTTCCTTCTACCCACGTGCCATGTACACATTTATGTCAAAATATACTCCACACCATCACAGTGTTGGTTGCCTTGTTTTAACTGCACTTAACATATATTTACGAGTGGTAAAGGCTTTAGATTCTGGATAAGTTTAATCTTCATCAGCAACACCGTGATTACCTCAGAATTCAAAATATGATTAGCCATCTTTAGAATCTCTTAAAACTGATCTGATACACGGACGTGTTCGGGCAATTTTAACAAACTATGCAGTGAAATTTCAAGAAGTCAACCGAAAATTATACCTAACTTGAGTGTGAAACACTCCTCGTGGCATGTTACAATGTTGGACCCCCTCGGACACAATGTAGTCAGACTACCGTTATAGACGAAAAGAAGTGTTCTAATGCGCCACCCTTTCCTGGTTTGGTACCACCACCCACCTTTGCACACAGTGATGCCACCCAATGAATATTTTTTACCAGTGTCTACAGTGTGTACAAAAATTTAGGAGTATAACATTAACACGAAATTTAGAAATTATAAGTCATTTGGAACATGACTAACGTGCACGTTAACTTGAGTGTCGCTCAATTCATATAGCAGTGCTCTAAGGTTTTACAAACTGTAAAGGCTGCCCTATAATTTATTGCAGTGAAAAATCTGTATTCTAAGGGTATTCGAAAATAAAAATACCGTATTTTATTGCTATAAACACGTGAATACTTGATACAGGACCAGTTCCTTTCCTTGTATATAAATTGATTTAGTTCTAACATTATATTTTGTATAGTATAAAATTATGTAACAGCGAAATTCTACTTTCCAATATATCTGTTAGCGTTCCATATCAGCATAGTGCACTATGTAACCTTATAATAAAAGTCAGCGGGCCAAAATGAAATGCTATCGAAAGATTAAATTTAACTCACAATAGAAGGTTTCGTCTAATTTCACAGTTGATTAAATACGAGACACATGGCTTTGTGATGACGTCTGCGATAACTTATTATTTTATGCAGTTGATGCATCTCATGCAGGAGGGTGTTTTTTGTCAGATCATCTGCACCCGGTAACATTTACCGGATTAAAACTCATGCAATAAAGAACATGTTAATATTGGTCCAAATTCAAATTTTACAGACATCCTTACGTTTTCGCAGAGGCATAGAATGAATAGCAAAATAATTTCAATTACCCAACAAGGACTGCGTCGAGTCCTCTGCAAACGCCTCTTCGAGAAGGTGGCTATCGCCTCTTTGATGTGAGGTCTGTGGTTTGAATCCTGAGAGCACCTGCCAAGCTTGGAATGCCTCACAGACTATTTAAATTATGTATGTTGTTAGAGCAAAAAAAGCAGTCGTCTTTCTTCCATGGGCTGGGGTTCAGTAACTTCATGTCGCCTTCCATTGGGATTAGAAGTTTGTGACCCAACTTGGCAAAACACTGATTCCGTTTCGTTGTAGAAATACCGTTCAAATTCGCGTCATTAACATTTTGCTACTTCTTTATCGTTTACATAAAAGACTTAAATTGTAAGGTGCCTCTTATTTTGATTCCAGTATTCGGAGGTTTCCTGGTGATGACTAAGAAGACTTCTGCCTCATGGAGTGTGACACCGGGTTTTGCGGTAGAAGTGCACTGATATTTCAGAGGATATTTCATTGTCAGAATAGATGGCTTATCTATCCTGATGATGGAATTAGCAATTTCTACTGATAATCCGGTACATTTCTAGCAGAATATATGGCTTCGAGTACTAAAAGAAGGCATTCTTCATATTGATAATATTTCACGATAAAAAACTTTTCCAATAAATTTAAACGACTCGTAGATCTCTGTTATGACAATGGTTGCAGCTTAATCGAGATGACATGACTCCGTCATACATGTGTAATACGTGTAATATAGGATACATTTGTGAATATATTTTTGTATTTTCGTTTACTGGAGGTACATGGAATGTATTATTACAGGAAAAATGGCCCTGTCAATAGAGTGACTTGGTTAAGGTCGGCATGACTAAACTTCTATTCCTGGAATGGAACATGACTGTTCCTTCGTCAGAATTCAGTAATTCTTACACCTATAGATCCGGCAGATGTTATGCTCATATCCCCATCTGGAGTAAAATAATTACCTTTCCCCCTCGTTTGTCTAATTGCCCATTCGTCTTTTCGACTTTAGGATCAAGTTTATCTCCTCTTTCAATTCTTAAACGCTTTGTCATATTCTCATGAAATTCTATATAAAGGCTTCTCGCAAAAGCTCTCACTCGAATACCAATTCTACCTTTAATAGAATGTCAGGTTTGCAGCACTACTTCTGTAATTATTTCAAAGCCTCTAAAACTAACGTAACGTTAAAAATTATAAGTAAAAAAATTTTACTGAAACAAACCAAAATACTTAATGCGTTGCGCGCAGAGAACTGAGACGTTTTATGTCCATACAGCTTGTGAGTATGTGTAGCTCTTACACAATTACAACAGCTACATTTCCATCATTTCTGTGTGTAGATCTGTCTATGTTTATTTGTTGAAGCTGTCATTATGTCAGAATACTATACGGAGCGCAATGAAGGAGAGATTAATGAATAGTGAATTGAAAATGACGTTCATAGACGCTGTTACTGCACTAATGTTCTGCCATTTGTCTGCGGGCACTGAATGAAGACAAGAAAATTGTCACTGAAAGTACTCGGTGTGCCGGTTGAAATTCGACGAGAGTACTTCCCGAATGCAAATCTGAAACAATTTCGCTTGAGTTGACTTCTTGCTTGGTACATTCCCTTTGTATAATTAAGCAACCGTAACTTTATTTTCATAATTTAAAGATTACTTGCAATATTGCAAAGAGGCATTTTAAATTCTCTCGGTAATAGTAGCATATATATATATATA
>Ga0131853_10008502_pt1 | contig 18721 bp, 7 predicted proteins | sample TergutLab28metaG_FD_92764 | JGI IMG/M metagenome (GOLD analysis project Ga0131853, IMG submission 92764) | Labiotermes labralis P1 segment gut microbial communities from Petit-Saut dam, French Guiana - Lab288 P1 (version 2) (version 2) | ecosystem: Host-associated > Arthropoda: Insects >...
AACTCGGTGCAGAAAACCATACGCTGCAACTCAACATCTAATGCTCCTGATGATGAGCGTATGCAACCGAAACATGTCGAGCTAAGAATACATCAATAAAATTACCTAGTTGCATCAAGTTGGAATTTCACTTTATTTCATGATGAAGATGCACTGTCAAACATCCCTCAAGTTCTGTCCCTGCCAGGACCGTCTTATGGTTCGTAACGAACAACAAATGTGGACATAAACTTTGAACAGTGTACACAGAATGATTTATCGAAGGGCTGCTGACCATTTCTGTAGTCAATTTTCGATAAAACATAATTTCACGGCGTAAAAGGAAGGTGCCTAGCAATAAATTTCATTCTTGTAAACACTTCTACCTTCGTTTGTTTGTGTTTCTGTGTTCGCCCACTTCTTGAAAAACAAAGAAATAAGCCCACAATGGGCAAGAAATCAATACTATCTCCTTGCTCCTGGTGTGTTCAACACAGTACACAGTACAGTCTCCCGCGGGACAGCTAGCCGGTAGAAAAGGGAACACGAACTGCAGGAGACAAGCATAAATGAAGACCGACCTAGCACAAGCCACTTGATATTAAACATTCAGAACGGTCTTGCACTGAGTTTACTGTTTATAAAACAGATTTATATATTGGACTACCAATTTGAGTTTAAGGAGCTATTTTTCGAATTCCTGTTAAATTTTAATTGTTTAATTTATTGTCACCCTCGTGTACGGCAATTTCGGTTCCTTCAGGAGAGCCTATTAAATCCGTTCCGTTGATATGCTCCTTTGTCTGTCTGACAGCTTGCCACAAATCTAGAACTGTTCGACGGGTTTTGAAAAAAAATTTATACTGGAGAATTTTTCCAAAAATTCACAGCACTTCAGCGTCTGTTCATATTGAACAGTCCTAACGCTCAGTTTACACCGACATATACATGCGTTTTTTGTGTGTATTCCGAGCGTGACAGTTAAATACTGATCCGATGCAAAATAAAATATTTCGAACGAACTGTGGAGAGAAATGGAAAAAGCATTTTTTATGTCCAAAAATGTTTCTGTACGTCGTATCACATTTGTGTTAACCGAATAAAAGGGGCACTATGCGTACATTTTCGATTTCAAGTTATACTGAAGAACTGACCGAATCCTTCCAATATACATAAATATTTAATTTTATTTTCCTATGCATAATAGCAGTGGGAACTGAATCCTTGTTACATAATGCTTATTCGTTCAATATGTAGATTTATTTCTCGCCAATCTGGCTGAGTAATAGTGAGTAGTTGTTTGTGAATTCGGTGTTTGTGTACTGAATTCCTATTTGATACAAAATATGAAGTGTTCTTATTTTGTGTGTTCCCAAAATTATATATTTAAATTTCGTGTAATAATAATTTTGTATTAGGTAGAATATTATTTTATTTGTGATTTATAACAATAATGTATTACACAGTGAATTATTTGAAATATGTTTCATATAAATGCCGGCCTCTAGAAGGTGCCATTTTGAGACCAAACCGCTGACACTAATCGGGAAGGCAGAAGGATCCTGACAAAACTACAGCTACAGCTACAGCGACAGTCACGTGACAACGGCTGGACGGTCAAATGCCGAGAAGTTATCGTATCTAATGTACAGTTTGTTTCTTTTATCGCTGTACTTAGCACCGCATTTGTCACAGAATGTCCCGTCGATTGTAGGCTTCCTGTGTGGTAAAGCCGTCGTGCTGCGAAGATGAAGCAAACACCCTGCACCTTAAGCGAAAAAAAAAATTCTAACATAATTGTGGTGCAGACTAATGAATTAAGAGTGCTTACAAATTATACTGAAGTTCTTCTATGCCCTCAACTTTTCCTTCGTGCGCCTGTAAAATAAAATTATACCAGAACATCAGCTTTCAAGTGCAGGTGGTAACAAGTTTGATATTTCTTGTGTTGTTTTGTCATTGGCTGTCGTGGCGTCAAAACTGGATTTAAAATAAATTCCACAGTGTTTTAACGTAATCGCTTATATGAAACCAACTCGGTGCACAATATTCTCAGCACATTTCGTCAATTTTATTTATAACCTCAACATGTTTCGGACCCCTACTGGTCCATCACCAGGAGCAATAACTGTATTTATACGACACTTGGTGTTTTGTTATTCTGTACAGCTAGCTGTCTGGCAGACAGATAGCTGTACAGATTAAGTCGTGCACCAAGTTGTTTTCATTTACAAGATTATATAAATGATGCACTGTCAACATTACATAAAATGTTAACATAATATTGTTCTGTTGATTAAGGTGAAGGCAGTCAGAGAGGTCTTGCCATATCTCGTGCGGTCAGTTGTCAGCCACCCACCAAGGAGGCTTGGATTCAACCTGAGGGCTTTCAGTGTGGGATTTGTTGTAGAGAGTCCTCACTAAAAAGGTTTTGTTTGGTATAGTTTTCCCTTATCAGTCACCAGTGTTTCATATTTATCTGTCAACAATAAATAGACAGTGCAATGCTCCAGACTGACCTGACGTCATTCCTTTTCGAAAATACAAGATAGGCTATTTTAAGTACAACGTAACAATGAAGCGCGTTCGTGCAACTATTGTTGCAGTGGAAAACCTATAAGAATTACATATTCTGAGTGTGTGTATTTGTAGCCTTAGGTATCCAGCATGCAAAGTACATGGGCCTGTTGTCATGTGGCCTGCCCAGCTCTGCAATATTAATCCACATTATCTCATAAACAACACGATTCTCGGGAAAAAAAGGTTTCTGAACACAAAAAGTGTGTTTTGGTTTTCTCTAAAACTTCTGTCTGAAACATTTCTGAATGTGAGATATGATAAAAACTGTATATTGGTCTTCATGTAAAGTACCCGATATTCTTGTCCGATTGTAATTAAACTTGAATAATGACAGATTTTCGAAAAATCCTCAAATATTAAATTTCATGTAACTCCGTCCAGTGGGAGCCCAGTTCTGCCATGCGGACGGACGGACAGACGGATAGACATGAAAAAGCTAATAGTTGCTTTTCGAAATTTTGCGTACGCGTCTAAAACATTCACACGCAATCATAGTAGAAAGCTTTATTGACCTCATCGTGGGTTGTCTTTGTATCTGTGGGTGGACTTACCGGATGTGATGTGATGTGATGTGATGTGTATACTGGGCTGTAGGAGTACGAAGTAAAGCGCCTTTATTACTTATATAAATCTGAAGAGAAAATCTTTTATCATATATTATGGTGGCCTGGCTAATGGGCCGAAACTTTAACATAAAAGACGTGTAACTGCGTTGTGTAAGACTGCGTTATATATATATATATATATAGACTAAAGCGCAACAGACATAAGTTATCTAAAAATATATAATTATTTCCCTTTATTTTGTAGCCTTGTTCTATTTTCGAGGTTCATTTTATCGTGTCACATGACATGTAGTATACCCAATTGTGCACTCAGAATAAGTGTGAACTTGGACATTCTCCAAACTTCGTGATTTAAATTTTTGCCTGTCCCGTTAGATTTGATGTTCGTCTCTGCCAAACATAAACCCTAGGATTTTGTTCTTCTGGCGTGTTGTGCTGTATAGCACGCTATTTAACATATCCCGAACTGTCGAGGGAACTTAGCGCCCTCACCTACCAGGAGATACCAACACTTAGCGCCCTCGCCTACCAGGAGATACCAACACTTAAAGTTGAAGGCCCTGCGTCCTTCCAAATGTCAGGATGTCATGATACCTGCTGTGCTGAGTAATTTCCCAGAAGTCCAGAATCATCAATAACAAAGCTGCGGAAACTTCAGGTCTTGCAAACGTAACTTTCGATGTAAGCGGTAATCGCGCTACTGAATAGCAAGAGCTAATATTAATTGCACTGGAAGGAGTATGAAACCTCATTCTGTGTTGCAAGCTGTTTAGGTATACAGTAAAACCATACAGCGACCGAATGGACATGCAGTTATCCGGGGCGGAGTTTCTACCGATCTTGGTATTGCATGAAACACGTAACCACTGGGCAAACTCTTGCAGCCATGCCTCGACATTTCTTGGGAGGAGGAATTTACTTTAATCTTGTCGGCTTTCAAAAACACGCCATCATCCTGTCCTTTTTCTTTACTCCATTTCTATTTCCTGTAGGAAGTATAACAAAGATAGTTCCAGTCACCGGGAAAGGGTGAGTGAATGAGAGAGAGAAGAGTATTATATCTTGCAGTCTTTTTTTCCCTTTCCATCCTGTTTCTGCTTTCTTGCTTCTGAGGCTGTCTCAGCAATTTTCAATTTTCTTCTTTTTTCCCTCCCCCTTCTCCCCCCCCCCCTTTTTGTCCGTGGGGAGAATTAAAAACTCCTGACATGCTTCGCCATCGTTTCTCAGTACAAAAGAAAGGGCAGCAGCATCTAGTGGAATGTCAAAGACATGCACAAAGAAAACTACTACGAGACAACGGAAATAAACCATTAATACACTGAAATAACAGCGAAGAATCGAAATATTAGATGATCTACAGGGGACAAACTATATCGACGTGTAACCTTACCCAGTTCTCAGCTTGCGTCTTGTCATCCTGCTTTCATCGCTGTCCTTGTCCGGGTCAAGCACAGATTCCGTAGCTTAGTTAAAAATCACTGCTTATTTCGAAAGATAGTAAGTGCTGCTGCTTTGAGTACGGGAAGGGGTAAGCGAGTTTTCTCTGTTTCTAATCCGCCGAGAACAACTCTGAAGTCCACGCAGCTCCCAATCTTCAGATGCTTTCTCTGACAGTAAAGCGTCCGGGGCATGAAGCTGGCCACTTGTCTCCATCTATCGCCGAGGTTAAGAATGCGTGGATCTGTAAATCCGCTCCTCTGTGTGACTTCCTAGCGTACAAGCGGACAGCATTACTTTACTCAGCAAAGGGATCGTAATTAATATACGAGAGTTTATGGCATGTTAGCTATTAAGTCATTTTTTTCTCAAGATTCTATAAAATCATGCTCACATAGTGACTGCACTTATGTAGGTGTATACTGGCCACCTGTACCCGTAACAGCCAGTATTGGCCTAAATACGTTCTCCATGCAAATTCGTGTAGGCAGAAGTTAAACAACTCACCTCCTTTTCTCTGTTTTACCGTCAACCAGTGCACCAAGCAGCCACTATTCAGGGCTATGGAGGTAACAGTATGAAAGACATCATTCTTGCTTGTTAGAAAATCAGCTTTAGACTAAGTTTCTTATGTATTTTCCGCCCAGTAAAATAACATCAGCTACACACAAGCTACAGTGTCCTGTTCACGCTCTTTAACATAGGGAAGATAATAATGAATAGAATACGTGGAGGAAACTGCAGTAGAAAGAGTGAAGAATGAAAGAATGTCGGGACCCTTCGGTGTGCGACGGTAGGCTAATGGGTAGGAAGGAGGGGTAATCAGGCTCTTCAGTGTCAGGAGGACGCGTCGTGTGCGTATGTGGAAGTGAGGAGCGCTGGTACAGCAGCCACGTTGCGGTGCGTAGTATCTGACCTACAGGGAAACTGATTGACGTGCACTGTGGATGTGGGATGATAACGAACGAACCGCACGGTGGAGATCAACGCATGTCGGGAAATGGTGGAGCCTACTGTCTCTCAACGAGTCGCAAGTACAGGCACTGCCTTTCCTTCATGCGAAACACTTCCATAACGTAACAAACAGCCTACACCACTTTTGCTGCTGTTGTTAATAATAACCTTATCAAAGCCTTAATTTTGATGTGTGCCATTCCCAACAGCTTCTGAGAAGTTCAAAAAAGATACGAAAATCGTGATATTGTAAATGATGATCATCCAAGGATGCATTTATGAATATTAATATCACAGCCTATTTATTGCTATAGCACCATGTTTCGGTCTTCCTGTGCTATCAGGAGTTTCAGCGGAATCATTAAACTTGACAGGAATCTGTTAAACAGTGGTTTATGTTTTATTATCTACGTTGTATGATAAAACTTTCTTAAACATTGCTTGTTTTTATCCTGTTTTAATTTATGTTACTGGATTAAATATGTAGTTATTCAGAAAGCTTTAACATATAACATGTATAACCAAATATAAATCAGTGTTTAATACGTTAATGTAAACTTCATTAGCACTACAGAAACTTGTTCAAAGTCTTCCCTGATGAAAGTCCATAAGAAACACTCCGAAACAGCAATAGCGGCGATTAAACACTCATGCACTTGTAGATCTGTGGTGTTTAATTGCAACATTGCAGTTCAGGTGTACGGCGGAGCATGAACCAGTTTATTACAATCACCGCTAATGTGAACATCGTTAAAACCTTGAACGAGCAAGCGCTTGCACGCCACTGTACACAGTTCGTCACTCCCTGCACGAAGCTCGTAACGTGTGACCGGTAGAATATCAAGATGTACGAGTGTCTCGTTATATGATTGCCTGTTTTTATGCATATTTCATTGGTTTTACCAAGACATTTCAAACCGAAACCAGAGGCTAAAATAATTTCTTTCAACTTCACAATGTGCCGCTGTTTACTGCATCTTCCAACACAATTCACGCCAGTTATTTAATTTGGCTTATTATGGCAAACGAGTAAACTGTCTCTGAATTTGTCTGGTGCAGCCGAGGTTCGAAGCGGGTCAGTCAGTAATACGATTTAATATTGAAATTGCGAAGAGTTGGCCTTCATTAAACAGTCGGCCTCTGAATGTAGTGGAACTCTCATAAAGGCATTTTGCAGCCACAAATACTTTACAGATGGCTACTGTTTTAGGAACTCTTCATGTGACACAAAATTAGTTTCAGATGCAAAATAAGTTGAAGGCAACTTCCTTGTTTACTTCCAAAAATTGGGGTGTGACTTGTGGCGTAGGAGTGAAGTCTTCCGTAGAGAAGGTTTCTCGTTGGAGACCTGCTGGATCCAGTGTTTATCCACCCGCAAGAATCCAAGGTCGTCAGGTATGAACAAATGAAAGCTGTGGAGGAGCAATATCAGACACTATCATCGTTTGGACGTCACTGTTACGCTGTTTTCCCCCCGTCTACCATGACTGTAGTCCTCAGTATTGTAACTATCATCGGCTGCAAAATAGTAAACATGCGTAATGGATGCTGACAACCAAATATCACTGCAAAAGGAGCAGAAGCCGCGTTTGACAAACAGGACACCACAGACCTGTTTCCAGGTTTTAGTCACAACAATAACAAATAAAACAACACGATTCTGTAACATGTTATGTTCTTTGTTTTGGAAGTGTAGTTTAATTTGGACTCTAGACAGTAGAAACAAAGGACTAAAATACTGCAGGCCTATACGAAGTAGGCATGTGTGCCTGGACGGGGCAAATCGGGAGATGTACACCGCTGAAAGGAACTCGTGTTAGTAGTCATGATGATCGGACAATAACAGGTGGACACTGTGTGACACTGCACTGCTGAAAATTGAAAGATTGTAAGAGCGGAACTAATGGAGACAGCGTGTAGAAGGAAGGAAAGATAATAAATATCACAAGGCCACAGTAGTACAGAAACTGAATGGAGGAAGATGAAAGCGAAAAGATTGATTGATTGGGGACTGATGGATGATAAGTGCACACTGGTGTAGTTCATTACTTCATCCCATTGGCACCAATAAGAACCGTATGATTGAAGGTTGCGCTGGTAAATCGAATACAGCAGTTCTGACCCTAATATAAAAGAGCAAAAATTTCAGTATAAAAAATTATAATCCCATTTTTCTTTCCGTGTGGGTGTGTGATTTTGCTTCGTGCCTTGAATTGGGGCGTAGATTGAAGGTGTCTAAGAAACTGTTTCTTCAGAAAGCATTTAGAATTAAGAAAGAGTGGGGGAAGGAAACTACATTTTCAGGAGATTTTTAATTTGTGCTTCTCATGATTTATTATTAAGGAGATCAAATCGAACAAGATAAGATCAGCGGGACATATAGAACGCGTGGGAAGGGTAAAGAGATTCATATGCAGTTCCTTTACCGGAAAACCACTTGGGAAAGTAACGACCAGATAGAAAGGTAACATACAGTTGAATCTTAACTGGAGAAAGAAGCTGTGTTGCCTGTAGACTACCTCGTAGTTCATGTGGCTAGGGGTAGTGCCCAGCAGGAAGCACTTACAGACGCGGTAATGAACTTTCAAGTACCGTAGAAGCTGAAATTCTGGCCCATGTACGCTTAGGCTATATAGAATCCACCTTCTCCTTTTATCAATATGCTTTTCTTTCTTCTGTCTCTCTCTGTTTCTTTGCTTTGGCGTCACGTTTTCCTTTTTTGATTCTTCCTTCCTTTTCTTGGTTTTTTCTTTTTTCCTTGCCTACACAGACTTCGTTTTCTCACTTCAGTTGCATTCACTCCCTTCATAGTTCTTAATTCCTATCTATCTTCCCCTGTTTTTCTTTCCATTGTTTCCCCTTCTGTTTATAGCCTAATTTACCTTACAGGAAGTTTCAATCACCGTCGAGTTCCTATACTTAGGCTGATGCACAGTCGCTGTGCAGCTCAAGCAAATAAATTTCAGTCCCAGTGGTGTCACGACACGATATTAGCGTGATTTCTTACTTTTTCACGCTATTGGTAGAGACATTACTTATCGGAATTAATTTTGTAGAAGTGTGTTACCTGCCAGTCACTCCCGGTTGAGTTTCGGTGCAAGACCGAATTAGAAATTCGGTCTCTCATGCATCCGTTCGTAACCCCGAGGATTTATTTGGATCGTATCGACTTCAAAAACTCCTCTAACCTCAGATTTATGGCAGGTTTTGAAATTAGTGAGGTTGGATTCCAACTCTGAGGAGATCTTATCTTACATCTATCACGAGCCCACGGGTCCCTATTAAAACACCTCACACAAGTTTCCTATAAATGATGAGATCTGCGTGAACCCCATGTATAACGACAGACCCGATATCGACGGAATTCCACAGACAAATCTGCTAAGCTTACAAAATCTATGGTTTTTGAGTGCGTTCTGAGGTTTATTTCAGTGCTGCCAATAACAGTCGGTAGGTGGCATTGTTTAAAAGAATGTTAATCAGTAATGTGTCGAATTCAGTTTGTGTTTATTTCAATAGCTGCACAATCATAGCCGGAGTGACTACACCTAAATATGTGTTCGCTACTGCAGTGCGCATTTTTCAAAAGCTTTCTGTGCACTTTTGCATTTATCTGTTGTTTTGGGAATTCTGTTGTGTTGTTCACGACAGAACTACTAACCAAAATATTTTTATTCCTTCGTTACTCTGTTCCTTCTTGTGATACTCTTTTTTTTTCGAGAAAATTGTATTTTAAAAATTAGCAGGATTGAAAATATGCAACACTCACAATGAGTACACAGTTGTCATGTTCAGTCTTTGCACCTCAATATCCTGGGCTCTTCCGAATAACGTTAATGCATACATTCATAGTATTGAACATAACTTTTGTGTGATATTTTCTTTTGTTTGTCAGCAGTGACTGTTGAGAGAACAGTACTTGTTATTTTGCATGATGGTCCTGACCTTGTTTCTAGAAAATACAAATTGTTCGTTACACAGAATGTACGACATACACGTATATTTTGACATACCTCATAACTTGCGTATTTTGGAGGAAAATGTGTTGTTAATAAACCAAATTATCTGTTGTTGTAAATTAGACAAGTAACCCCTGTTTCATAATCTACGTCTGGATAAAGTGAATCGGTAACACAATACTGAGGTACAATTTACTGAAGCGCTAGCGTGCTGGACTAATGGCTACGTGGTCGTAGTTTGGTTCTCTATTGCAGAAGAACCGGTTTAATAACGTTAGAGTTTGTAATTGTTTGTAATATTATTAGTACAAGTAGCAACAATACCTATAGTGATAAAACTAGGATTTTATTCTTGTAAATATTTGGAATAATATTCTGATTGTGCCTACGCACTAAATTTAAATACTACACAACTGTCTTAGTTTCTGGTGTATTTCTGACTTCTTGGAAACCAGCTGCAATGTTCCCATATTTTCTGCAATGGAAGAAGTTCCCACAGATCTGTAAATTGAAATAAGTAACTTTAATTTTATGTTTGCATGAAATAACGCGATATTGTGAACTTGAATATTCTTTCTCCATGTCACATGTTAGCGATTTGTCGACATTTTACATACCTAATGTTAATATTTACGAACAACGTGGAATATACAGTCTAGTTACAAACTTTGTTTTACTGACAATTAATTCAGGCGAGAATAAAATTATAAACGAAATAAAACCCTAAACCTGGTGTAGATTGACAGGGATCAGACAGAGAAAGATTTCAGATTGAAGGACAGAAAAGCAGCAGATACGACCAGAGCAGACAGTGATAAATAGATGAGACAGAAGGCACGAAACAGTCAGCTGTACTGGGGGAACACATCCCGCCTTTCACATGTAACCAGCTCGCATTGTTCTAAATTTACCGACATACCAACATACGTAAGTTATAAACACAAACAAATAGGCTACTAAACGTAGCTTCTGTATGCAGAACACACACTTTCTTGCCCTTGATATCTGATTACGATAATAATAAAAGCAATGATAATAATAATTATTATTATTAAGAAGTAAGCGAATTAATTTAATTATGAGACACAAGTCTCAAGTATGATTAAAGACATTCCTCTAGTACTTTCGATTTTCTTACAGACTTCCTCTCAAAGCAACTGAATTGATATGGGACTTACATGCAAGTAATACGATCCTGATTAAACCATCTTGGACTCGAAAATAACGAGAGAGCAAAATAAAATAAAGGACTTAAAAATCATAAAAATTACCTAGGGTGCCGGTTCAAATACGTGCAGACAAAACCATACATTGCCCATAGCCAGGGGTGCAAAATCCTATGCGCCAGGTCAGATAGGCGACTAATTTTTGACGGTGACGCATAACGTGCCGTGATCTCACTATAACACTTGCTTCATGTTCCCCGTCTGGCACCTGCAATTTTGAGGCGGTTCTTAGGTTTTTAGAAAATATGTACACCCCTGCCTATAGCTGAACTATTTTGTGTACTCGTAGCTGTACTTCTTTGGTAACCTGAATGGGTAGAACAGTGAGATTGTTTCTTGTTTAAAGACGTCTCCTCAAAAGAATAGCTCAATTATGTTCCCTCGATAGGCGCATAGTATTTCTTGTTTCCAACTTTATTTAACGACGGTTTCCCTACTGCATAGGTTTTAGAGGGCCGAATAGGAGGAGCATTGAATTGGTGGCTTTCTTAGCTGTGCTTGTTACGACGAAATGACATTATCGAATGGAACGGAGGTGGAGGGAAGTGGTCGTGGCCCGTTTTGTAGAACTCTTGCAGCATTAAACCGGGCTGACATAAGAAAAACCAAATATTTCACGGAAACATAGTAGGCCTAACGACCAATAACCTAACACAGTACCTTCAAATTATACCGCCGATTAAACCGGCACAGCTAATACTAAATATAATTATTTAGAACAACTTCGGGAAAGCACTTCCGGTTAACAAGTTTTCATTTAGCATATCCCAATTTCGGTCTGTAATTTAACCTGTTTTGAAAACTAAACCCATTCTACAACCAGTCCTGTCAACAAACACACCTAACAACCTAGTGATTAAATAATAGGGTTAATGCTACTTTACCGTAAGACAGGGGACTTAAGTTTAAATTAGTCCTTTAGTCTAATACTCTTAGGATTTAAAAAAATATATACTAAAATATTTTCAGTCATCACATAATCGAAGCATTACTGGACCATAAATGACCCTTCACTTCACATATAAAATTCAACTCTTCCTAGACTGGCTTTTTCTACGTTATGTATAAAGTAAGCTTTTCTATCTCACACAAAACATGCTCTGTGCCTATTATTAGAGACCAGTCCGTTGGTGTCACATACGGGAACAAGTTTGTTACAAGTGTAATTCTAAACACACAAACCCGTTATATGTCACAATGCAGAATTTGTTGATTTTCAGTATGTTGTACATATACTTACCACTGGACTTCGAGGGATAATACTCCGCTTGCCATGGAAGATAGGAAAAGAGTGCAAATAAGTTTAATTTCGTCTACTGTGGTACATATACTTACAACTGTACTTTAACTGATAATAATTTGCTTACCAGGGAAGATGAAGTGAAGGCGTACAAATGAGTGTAACTGTGTACTGTCTGTGCATGCAGTGCATAGAGTAACGCACAAAGAAAATTTTGGTGTGTCTGGTAGTCCGAAATATTAATTTAGATTAAATTTAGTATTTCTGTCCTACAACAAAACTTGTCTAAAAAATTAATTTTGGTTTGCATCAGTGCAATAAAAACCCACTCTACATATATAAATTTCTTCTTCTTTGAATGGACTGTCGTTATTTAAGACAGTTGGTAAATAATACTTGTATAATATAAAACTGAATTAACGCTTAAGCACTTATTTAAGATGTAATTTTAATCCAGTTTATATGTATAGTTCACGAAGAAAAGATGCGTGCTGTATTAGTCTAGAGGCCTACCATGGTGGATATAGTGCGTTGTATAACAATACGTTTCAACCCATAAAGAATGAGTTTCAAAGTCAACGTGTGCAAGCAGAAACATAAGACACTAAATCCATGAAATTGAGTCTTTCTTCAGAAACCAATAGTCGCTTAGCTACTGAAGAAATCCCCGTATTATCGATGCTCTCGAAAGTCCATTCCTGTTAAACAGGACCTTCCCCTGGACCATATACTGAATCAATAACTTCATATCATATTTTTTTCGACATAGTCCCAATATTAAAAACGCATCTACTACTAAGTCTACCAAGTTGTCTCTTTCGTTGAGGCGTACATTCGGAATGCGTGTTGTCCTAATTCCTTCTATTTTGAAAGTAAATAAGCTGAATATTTCAAGATATTTCGCTGTATCAGCGGTGTAATTAAATAAGTAGAGATTGTGTTCCCTGGTGCTGGAAAAGGGGTAGAGTACACAAGGTGAGCTCTTGATTTGGTAAAAATTATATAAAATTATGTAAATTATATCATATTTTTATGACCGGAAGTACATAGGAGCAGCTGGTAAATCTAGAATTTTTATTATATACATCTTCCTACCTTAAGAATCTTACATAACAACGTGAAGCCAAAGAAATATATGCTTCACTGGATCAAGTTTCTGTTCTACTTAAGTGAGCTGCAGCAGGTTTTTACCTTCAGTGAAGTAACATTTAAACGAATTATGTAACTTATAAACATCACAAGGAAGGCGTCTCTAGATACTTGCGCTCCGGAGTATAGGACGCCTGCAGTTGCCTACCCTTTTTAACAGGTACTTCTCCATGTTGCATAAAACATTCTTCCTACAATATGTCTGCCATACGCACCAATCATAACAGGCGGTGTCATATCAATATCTTGTAGTGCCTGTTATTGGTCACAGCTTTCTTTACTCTGTATACGCATATTCCCTGTCCCTCCACACCCCATATTATATCATAACTGCATGTTATTGGCTGGCGCTTCTAAAGAACGCGAATCTCTCATATTCTCCCATCCCTGCCTCAGTTCAATATCCACGTCACCCCCGCCCAGATGCAACCCCAGCAAACGGATCAATACCTTGGGCTTTATACTTCTTGCGGAAGAACTGTAGACCGAATATCGACGGCTGTCGTCCCTACACACACACACACACACACACACACATCCTTCATGCCCTATTCTACGAAACATCATCTTCGGGTTAGTTCTCCGTTCTGCCGGCTAGTGCCGCTTATAGCGGTGTATCCTATGACGTAGGCAGTCCATATCATATTCTATAACGCTATTGGCTACTGCTTGGGTGGCGACGTTGTTGGTTGGTTTATTAACCGGCGCAGAGAGCATCTTGAAGTATTAAAACACACGCGCGCAGCGCTACTTAGCGACATAACTGCATGCATTCCACACAGGAAGCACATTTACTTACCTCACACACGGTCCTGCGGTTTTGAGCTCGAGCTGAGGGCGGTGGGATGATGTCTGTGGTGTGGCGGCGACGCTTCTCGCAAGCACGCGGGGTGCCCAGCCAGCCGGCAGGCGAGCATACTGACTGACTGACTGAGGCGCAGGGGCTGTCACTACCGACGGGGCTCTGCCTCACATTAACATGCACACCGTAATCAATAGAGAGAAACTACATAACACAGAAACGACTTGCGTCTGGCAACCGCCCACGCTCCTTAGACACAACTACAAAAGTTTCGGGCACAAGAGACAGGGGAGGGGAAAGCTGGGTATTCGCAGTGTATAGTACTAAATTTGACTACCGAAGACATCATTGTTCTTACCGTTACTGTGGAAAACAAAACGCGAAAGAATGTGACTTAAGGTTCACCCCCCCCCCCTCCCAACACTTACTCCCTGATTCCGTAAATTGTTTGAATCTGTGGCACACAGGCCAGACACTAGACCAAGGTTACACCTGTAACAAAAGAAAGAAATCTGGCACACTGAGCGGCGCAGCATCACAGCTGTTTAGACCGTAACCAGACCTCTGTCAGGCGTCGCCCGCGGCTCTATGCGGAGCAGAGACAAGCTAGTAGGCTAATCGAGTGATGAATCAATTGAACATCATGGCGATATGTTCCTTGCGATTCTGATTGAGATAATGATCAATAAACGCCAAGGAACTAATTAAGTATCTGGCGTTATGGTGTAGTGGTTAGTAGGACTGTACTTCCACATGTTTCGCAGGTCAGAAATTGGAATTTCGACGCGACTGCCGGCTCTTCTTAATCCCTGAAGGTAAATGTCAGATAGCGTCATACAGCAGGCCCCGAAATTTACATTCAGAATTCGCATTATTGTACCGAGCAAGCTGGCTCTAGCGGAAATATTTCCTACTGTACAGAAATCAAAGGAAATGTTCTTTTTGCACTGACATTTTTGAAAATCAAAATTGTTCAAACAATACGTAATTTTAAATGGACTAGTACACACAACACATCACCTTAACTGCGTTAAATAATACACAAAACGTTCTGTAAAGTCGCTGTACTCTCCTCTTTCCTTCCAATGAAAATTTTCGGATAGAGCCTCAGATTAGGCAAGGACTGTGTCCTTGCACTTCTGTCTCATTTATTATTCACCTATTATTATACCATTGGACCTTATATAGTCCGAGCTACAACCAGCGTCGTCAAATAAATCATGCGCAGAAAAAAATAAACCCAGTAATCGTACTTTTCGGTAATATGAAATATATTTTCAGAAGTGTTTTAAATGAATCGATTTACGTTACCTACAGTGTTTTATTCAAAATTTGTTAGTCACTCATTTAGTAGACCAAGAAGCTCTATAGATCACCAAGCTTTACCGCAGTGTTTAAGAAGTCTGTCCACCGCCCTCAGCGGTTGAATATTGTTCATCAGGTACGTTAATACGATATGGTTATTAGCGACATCATGGTCAGCTGACCTACCGAAGGGATTTTTCGAAGATAATCATTTTGAGAAAACAATTTCGTTCGCTTTTGTCAATTCCTTCTCAACAACTGTTTTTAAGAAGAGAGGGCTAATGTTAAAAATTGACATTGCTACCTCAAGCAGGGCCAAAGGAAAGTAACATATTTCACGTACTTTTCTTGGCCTCCGCTTGAAGCAGACTTGTCCATTTTAGTGTTCTGCTTATTACGTACACGTGCTAAGAAGATTGTGTTTTTCTTACACTTTATTTATGATTTGTTACCTCTGCAATAGATTTTCCAGGATCAAGTAATAGTAAATAAAATGTTAAATCTTCATTAATAGTAAGATGCTGTAATTGTTGTTTGTTAAACATTTTGCCACTTCTGTTTGCGAATTATTCGCACGGTACGACTAGCGAGTTATAAATGAAGGGAGGGTGACCTAATATAAAAAACACTGTGAGAACTGCTTATGTTAGAAGGAATATGGCAAATGGCTAAATATGCCAAATAGACAAACTCTGTTTTTACCGTTCTTTCCAGTTTGTGTTTAAAAATTGCTTTTACGTTACTGAGCCAATATATATATACATATATTATGATTTCGTATTTATTAACTTTATAGAAAATAGTGTTGAAGTATTTTGGCCTATTTTGTTAGCCACATAAACACGGAAAAAGCTTCGGTAAATGAATAAGCGTTTTGTTTCAGAAAGGATAATACGATCGCTGAAAGTAACATTATAACAGTATGACATTTCCATCTTCAAATGGAAACGTCATACATTTTATGGGACTCATGGGGTTCGTTACCGTTTTTATACTAGCCCCCACTGGTACATCGTCTCAGCTCCATGAAAGCAGTCTAAGCCCTTCCTGTCTTTTTTCTGCGAGATTAATTTTAATTTTGTACTTTTACCTAACCCATGCTTGTATGGGTTGGTTACATTAGAATGTATCTTAAATTAATACAGTGTGAAGTTTATGGATTTATCAGGTTGACAGGAGTCCACCCTGAAGAAGGTAGATAAATTTCAGGTTCTACAGCAGGCATGTAACTTTTCGACGGTTGAATGGCTGCTGTTACTTTCTCAAAAGGGACTTCTCTTCGCAAGGCTGTTGATTGTGAGTTCTGATTCTGATTTTTTTTAAAAAAGCTTCTGTTTTAACCCTGGAGGTTTAGCAAGCAAACAGAACTGAGAAAAATCGTAAGCACCCTGCCAGAGTGATTTTCGCTAAGCTCTGAGGTCGGGAACTCTCCCAGGCGCTAACTGGTTTAGCTGACTCACAGCATTTCAAACTATGTGCGATGGAGGTGCCAGAGTATTTAAGGGCGTCTGTACCTCATCCCCAGCTGGCATATTTCATCCTCCCTGGCAGACAGGCTTGCTGCTGGTCAGCCAATTTCATAATAGCGTCTCGTGTTATATGACCCAGCGTTAGCACGGGAACTGCGCCCTGCGTTATAACAATTCACCGTCTGCCACTCCGGTCATACTCAACTGTGGCGGACCCTGTCGCGAGGGGCTTGCAGAGACGTGCCTGCTGTAAACTGCATTTGCCTGTTTTTGTCAAGGAACAGTGCCATACTTTGTTCTTCAGTTAGGAGTAGCAAACGTTGGAAGGGCTCTGTGAACAATGAAGAACTTACTAAAGTTCAAGCAGCGAGAAGTACGTTTTTACAGCTGTCAAGATTTGTAGTAACTAATGCCATGAGGCTGAATCCTTCTTTAGCGGCTAAGATCCGCTGAGCTGGTGCAGAATTTCAAAAAAGATACGTTGTATTACCGCGTTTACAACATCCCCAGCGTGACCATTACCAGAAACCCGTCGAATTCAGTCGAATTCCTCATACACCATTTCCGTAACATGTATTTTAATAATATCTTCCTTTCTGTTCCTAGGTCTCCCAAGTAGTTTTCTTCCCTATCAAATTCTGCGACAATGTGTTTTTAATTTTCGTCTCTGATATACAGTCGAACCCGGTTGTAACGACGTCGGTTAACGCGACACCTCTGTAGCGTCACATATTCTGTGGTGTCACCCCCTCACAGTTAGCCATAACGTTACACTGCTCTATTACAACAACACACAAAACTACACAAAATATTCAGTCCCTTTCATGACGTTATGACCGAGTTCTGCTGTAGTTTCATACTCATATATTCGATAACGCTGATTAATAAGAAATACCTGCAAACGTAATGGCCTACCTGACCATGTGGTACTACGAATCTGGGCTGTGTGATTGCCAATCAAACTGAAGCAGTCCTCGTTGCGTTGAAATAATAGGCGGTTTTAAGAATGACGACGCCGTAGAACGAGACCTTATTTTAAAATTACTCGTACAATAACTATCGACTGTTGGGCCTAACAAAGACCTTAAGAGAGTACGTGTTAGTCTAAGTTCTTATTTATTCAGTTATTGATACATTATTTGGTTAGTCAGGCTAGAGTGTACTGTACTGGTACTGGTACTGGTACTGTACTGTACTGTACTGGTACTGTACTGTACTGTACTGGTACTGGTACTGGTACTGTACTGTACTGTACTGGTACTGGTACTGGTACTGTACTGTACTGTACTGGTACTGTACTGTACTGTACTGGTACTGGTACTGTACTGTACTGTACTGTACTGTACTGGTACTGGTACTGGTACTGTACTGTACTGGTACTGGTACTGTACTGTACTGTACGTATCCAGCCATGTAGATATCATCAGGTCAGTCAGGCAGCTGCTTTACGTAGGCTTACTTACCATGTAACATGTAATCCCAATTCATAGACATATTTTCATATACTGCCCAGTACGTGACTTTTCTTCCAGCATTTATAATTTACCTGCTCACGGAAGAGGACAGTATTTGTTTTAATGTGTCGTATTTCCAACCGTTTGCACTGGTGTTACTTATATCAGTGACATACCGACATAGAACGGTTTGTATATTACTGAATGCAGTTAAGGTGAGATGACGTGTTGTGTGCACTAATTCATGAAACATTATTTACTGTCTGAGCAATACTGACGTTCAAAAATATCAGTCGAAGAAAGAAACATCGTCTTTGTTATCTTTCTTTAATTAAAATTATGGCTTGTGCTTTGTTTATTTATGGTCTATTTAACGACGCTATCAGTAGCGCACTGTTGAATGGCAAGTTAAGTAATGAATAATAATTAGAGGGAACATTAAAGGTAGCGGTCGCTGCACAATTTGAGGTGCTGTGCTGTGCTGTGCTGTGCTGTGCTGTGCTGTGCTGTGTTGTACTGTACTGTACTGTACTGTACTGTATTGTACTGTGCTGTACTGTACTGTACTGTGCTGTGCTGTACTGTACTGTACTGTACTGTA
>Ga0131853_10008503_pt1 | contig 18719 bp, 9 predicted proteins | sample TergutLab28metaG_FD_92764 | JGI IMG/M metagenome (GOLD analysis project Ga0131853, IMG submission 92764) | Labiotermes labralis P1 segment gut microbial communities from Petit-Saut dam, French Guiana - Lab288 P1 (version 2) (version 2) | ecosystem: Host-associated > Arthropoda: Insects >...
AATAAGACGGTCTGAGAAACTTAAAATTTTGTGTCTCATTTGGGGGAAGGGAGAACCTGAATATTCTTCCGTGTGAAAAGATGAAATTTTGTAAGATTTTTTTTTTGGCGGGGGGGGGGGGGGTATTGTGGTGAAATTCATATAGCTAAAAACTTTAAAAATCTCTTATTTACAAAGAGGCAAGCAAAATATACACGAACGATCTCCAATACTCTGAATTATTTTCTAAAACTGTTGAATGACGGTAAACATGCTTGAATTAACACGTAACCAGGAAGAAGAAAAATAAGTGAAAGTGAGTCAGGCGTGCAGGGAGGTATAACAGAAAACATCCACAAAGTTCCATCTTTTGCATGAAAACTTCAGCGCGAGTCTCACAAATTTTACTGCACTGCTTCCTCGGTCACATGTTTACAGCTGCTAGGGACGCAAAAGAATAGTCGCACTTCCACCTCTCCGACTGCAGAAACACAAAGATTTACCCGCACACGACTTGGTGTAATCTCACGGCTTGTGACATCAGCCCAGGCTTTCTAAATGTACCTGCACCTGAAGAGGGAGATTTTGTGGAATTAATCTTGCTAAATAATATAAAATTTAGCTTAAAATGTTGAAGTTTAGGATTAGAAATAAGTACGTTTGTTTCAGGATTGAAATCGGGACCGGAATATCGTAAAAATGGCGGGGTCTATCAAAAATTCTCTTGCTGTAGTTATTTGGATATTTGAGCAGTGATTTACCGACTTCTACATTCTGAAGAAGCTTATGCTTAAAGGACTCAGTTCATGCCAATGCGTAGTCACGGTTTTTAATATTTAAAAGCCAAACATAATCGTTTTAAGATTTGAAGACAACAGTCAAGACACTGCTGCATACGAAACGGACCCAAAACAAGGAGAAATATTCTAAGCAAGACATCCCCATTTTATTATTCTGCTAGACACAGCTCTTCTGCTTACGTGTAAAAATTGTTGATGGCTTGAGATATAGTCGCAATAGAAAATGAGTTAGTGTCTTAGTGTAAGATACTAAGTGTGAGCTTATCTGTCCCTTAAAAAGACCATACCTTTTGCTATCATTCTACATATTATATTCTCATAGGTTAATTCCAAAGTTTCGGCGGGGCGTGCTGCCTCCATCTTCAGAATCACTGGATTGACTTCTCGTAGATAATGCCTGAAGTTGTTTGGAGGAGGAAATTTGTTGATTATATAGGTAGGTTTGCAAAAATTTGGGGCAATTCGAACCCGGAAAGGAAAGAGCAGGGCACACCTTGAACGAACCAAAAGAATCTTATGTTTATTGGACCGTGCATCATTGTGATAGTTGAAGAATAAAAGACCAACTTGATGTCACTTGCTATTTTATTTCACTTCTTATGTGCTCAAAATGTTTCGGACATTATTATATCCATCATCAGGAGCTCGCGACTGTGCTGTTGAATTACCACGTCGGTCGTTTTGTTCTCGGTTCGTTGTGTGTTGGAGATTTGGTGCGGCTGGGTTTGGGTGGTCCGAAACATGTTGAGCACATAAGAAGTGAAACAAAATAGCAAACGAAATCAAGTTGGTCTTTTATTCTTGAACCAAAAGAAGTTGATATTTCACATTTGCAAACGACAATATCTGAAGTCCTCCACCATTTCCTTTGTTTTGATTGATCACAGTCCTTGCATATGTACCTATGCAATGGACCAGGTCCTCTTATCAATCATGCAGGTGGTAGAATCCAATCGTATTCGCACCGTGGTTCAGGAAACTGGGAACTTTAATAAGAAGCAAGTTCACGAGGATTTCGACGTCTCTTTTTTGCCTAACACATCAAAGTCAATTGGTGCGTCGAATCTCCTACTTGGTCAACCTGAAATGTACGCGTCACGCTTGAAAGCTGACAAACATCGCCTTCATCTAAGGCCTCAGGCGACTGGAAATTAGGAGGACATTCGAGCCTGCCTATAAGAAGTCAACCATTTTGCCACAAGAAATTTTGCCTGGCAGTTTTGATTACATTTACGGAGGTGTTCCGTGATTTTTCGCAGTTTTTTTTAAGGCTAATGCCAGGATACAATTACAAGACAGGAAATATCCCGCACTGTACCCCCCCTCCACCAGGGATGACCTGTATCCAAAGCGATTTCCCCCCAGGTCGCAAACTTCTTCAGCCTACGTGACCAGACACGTTGGTTTCAAACCCGACACCCATCTAACCAATGTTCTTTCCCTCAAGAGAACGTATTGTCTTTGTAATCACAAGTCCTTACCATGACAACATCAAGAATCTCAGCCAAGACGGGAAAGTCGTTAGCGCAAGCTCAATCTCGGTTTAGTTACAAGTGTCTTTACCACAGCTCAGTGATGCGTTTCATGCACAGGTATAAGGCAACAGACAATGCAAGTGTTTGGTTGGTTGGTTGGTTGGTTGGTTGGTTTGTGTTTTTGGTGTCTCAGTCATTTCAGTATCCACCAGAATCTAATTCATTCACCCTTAAATGGTGGCAGTACGTCCGCTTGAAACATCGGAATCAACGTGTAAGTCGGCATGCTAAAAATACCAGAAGATGATCACGTGAACAACACCTACCTTAAAAGCCGCAGAAAATATATTAAGATTATCTTTTTTTTATTGCGATTGTTCACCGATTTTGTCGCCATTTTCTAAATCCCTGAAGCAAATTTCAGGGTGAAACATTCCATTAAGTCACTCTCTCTTCCTCTTCTGTAATTCCTATACGGCAATAGAGGTTACGTGTCCTCAGCGAATATGGTTTTTTCTTTCTAATTACTTGCGACACTCAGCTTGGAGTGTCTTTCTGGAGTCCTTACAAGTGACACCATCTTCGTTTTGCAGCTCTGCCAATACGAGTGCACAGACTTAATTTTGTGCTTCACTGATCTCTGAAATCTTATTTCTGTTCATGAAATATGTTCTATGAAAACGAAAGAAATACTCGTAATTGCCAATAGATGACGAAAGATAAAACGTCACACACGCACGCACACACCACACCACACACACACACACCACACACACACACGCACACACACACGCACGCACGCACACACACGCGCGCGCGCGCACACACACACACACACACATGTAACAAGACGCGCAAAACTACATTGCCTAAACGTGTTTGCCTTCAGACTAAACTTCAGGAGCAGTAGTTGTCGTTTTCGATAAAAAAAACAAATAATTAGATTCTCTTACAGGCTGAATCCTTTAAAGCCTCGTGGTTGCTCTACGTAACAACAGGTTTAGCACTCCAATTTCTTCGTTCTGTCCACACAGAGTATTTAGGCGTTTTGGATGGATCTCAGAACAAACAGCGATTATTTCCCTATACAGCATTTACTAAGTCGCTGTTTACAAAGGAGAAGAAGTGTGTTCACTGTGCTGTAGGAAATGAATATATAACTGTCATTTAGGTCCATCTTAGTCATTAAGGGGTCAATATTGATTTCAAACGTGCTAAGAGCTATTGAAAAATATGTATATAAAAAACTGATAGAAAAAAGAGAACCCAGTGACGTTGTGAACAGTAAGATTGAAGTATATGTACCACACTTACTGAACAATCCTGTAATAATAATAATAATAATAATAATAATAATAATAATAATAAAGTTATTAATATAAGAGTCAAGTATGACAACGTGTCAACCAAAGTTTAATTCTGACGTCCCTTAATATTTGTTTTCCTTTATTGTTTTCTTACTGTTGTCCACCAGGAGGAACTTACCAGACTCTTACCGAAATACTCGGAACTGTGGCGACGAAAGATTCTTTTTACATTTGAAATAACTTCGGAAGCGTTCCATAAAGCCTCAGTATTTATTACCCACACCAACAAATGCACAACATTTATATTAAAAATATTTTATGTATCATCAGCATTCCTACATGTTTCAGTGCATCTGCATCTTCTGCAGGGGGTCTTAACTTTTTACTTTGCTAAATTACAACTGAATAAAATTTGTAAATTAAAATGTTAACGTAATCGTTGTTGGATGATAAAATACAATCTGTAAAACGATAATAATTATAACACGTGGAAGTTGTTCGTTTGGTGGCCGCACATAAAATCTGGACAGTCTAATGGGTGTAATCCTGCAATGAATTAATATAAAATATGTAAGGTCAACGAAATGTGACCAGAGAGGTTACAATGTGTTGTATGTGATGGACTTACTCTACACTGCAGGATTACACCCATAAGACTGACCAGATTGTATATGCAGCCACCAAACAAAGACTTCCACATGCTATAATTATTAAGGTTTTACAGACTGTATGTTATCAATAAAAAAATCACGTGAACACTTTAATCTACTAATATTATTCAGTTGTAACTTTAATTTTTTTAATTCGTGGTTCCGTGCTTCGTAATTCTAGGTTGAAGAAATCCAACGAGACGCAAAAGTATGCAGTTTGCTTGCTCCCCAGATAGTATGGTCTGTACCAGTGGCTGAAACTACAGTTTTATGTACTCCTGATGATAGGCGCGATGGACGCCTGAAATATGTATAGTAATTTAGCAGTATATAAATATCTGCATATGGTTGCACCTGGTCGGATTTCTTCAACCTACCTTTAATAACTTTGTAACTTTAGCAAAGTACAATGTTAAGATTCCCTGAAGATGATGTAGATGAATTGAAACATGTAGCAGCGCTTACGATATACAAAATATTTTTAATATGTATGTTGTGTATTTGTTGGTCTGGATAACAAACTGTACAAGCTGTACGGTACATGCAATAACATATCTCAATATTTGCTACAAAAGCGGAATTGAAATTAATCCTGTTAACATCAGTGGCGTTTCTTTTCGAAATCCCCACTGCTTCAGCCGACTGCTAAGAACCTACGGACAACAGAGAGGCTGTTTTGAACTGGATGACTGATAGACTGTGTAGATTCTGTGACAAATTGTACCTCATTATCAAAATAGATGAAGCTCTATTACAGAGTAGGTGGCCATAAACTAATTTGTTAATTTGTACCGCTAACTCTTGGTTATAAAGAGTGATAAATCGTAGTATATGCTGAGAATGGTTGATCAAGAAGATGATGGAAAGGTTCTCTCTGACACGGAACAGGTTATGGTAGCATGCACGACGCACATTATGTTGCTGGTGCGCATTACGCAAAAAGGCCAATTTCGTTTTTTATGTATATATAGTGAGCATTAATGTAGAAATAATTCTACCAGCCGGTAAAAGGAAAGAGTCTACTTTAATGTTTATTCTCTTTTCACAAAAGTTAATTTTATTTCGTTATGTGATTCCTGGAAAGTGTATGAGAAAGAATAGTACTGCCACGTGGAAAACAAGAACATAAAATTGTCTGCATGAAGAAGAGTGGGAGCCATTTTCGCTGCATTGGTGCAATCATACAGGCTGACATATTTTCCGTGCTTTTAGTGTGAACAGGGCCTTTCAACTGTGTGATTATATTTGCCTTACACAAGTTTATGCATTTAGTGTAGTCATGCAAGGCCGACGATGTCCGTGGACTTTGTGTGATACCATACGTTCAAATTTTCCGTGCACTTCTTGCCATCAGAGGGGTCAACTGAGTGTCCATTCATTTGGTGACACAAAGGCCTTTCATTTGCCCGGGTATTTAGTGCGATTACAATTTTATAAACTGTGTATGTGTTTAGTGAGGTCATACGGGGCCTTTTAATTGTCCCTATATTTCGTATGATCATAGTGACCTACCAGTTGTCCAAGCATGTAATCTGAAGGCATAGCCCTAGCCTTTGTCTTCCTGCTTGCAGTAATTTCACAGTTATACATAAACATTGCTGTGTACTAGTAAATTTATATTGTCTTCAGGAATAACCATCCTGTGTATTAGTAGACTTCGTAGTGGGTTTGGAATTGTGCGGATTTCAGTATAAACGTGTGACACTGTAAATCCAAACAAAGTTTTAGTCTGAATAATTATGGTGATTGTGATGATGATGATGATGATGATGATGATGATGATGAATACGGAGTCGGAATATATAAACATGTTATAGAAACGATACGTTATTTAGAATTTGTCTGGAAGGTGCTGAATCCATTCTTATACTATATCAGGAATTTCCTTACCATGTGGAGATCCAAAAACTATGAAATCTCAGGGCTTATTTACATTTCCTCTTTCTACGTCACAACAAAAAAATTAAAAGCCAATACACACCCACGTACTCCACCTCTGGACCCGCAATTACCATATAGTACTCCTTCACGGTTATATTTTGCCACGATTGGATCTGAACTCAGACTTCCCGAATGCTTTCGCCGTTACCATTGGGCGTGGTGCATTCACGCAGTTCAACTTGTCTGTGGCAAGATATGACCGAGATTTAGATTTGATTATAAGAATGATCAGAACAGTAAATCAAATTGTAACAACTACTAATCAGATCTGTTTTATTAGGGTTAACAGTACCGTACACTGTGATCCATATCTCACTTGCAGCACTGCAACGTGCTTCTCACTGCATGTTACATAATTTTCACATTGGAAAACTGTAAAATATATTCCCGTTATTCATTGTATTAAAAAGACACGGAAATAAACCTCATCGATCGATCAAGTGCACATGTTCATCGACATGATTCACTTCTCCTAACATATTTCTCCGTCTTCCATTCCTTTAGGCCTTCTTTTTCGTAGGAGTGCTTATGGCGAGGAGCACATTACAAAATTTTATAGCGACAAGCAATTTGGAAAGGTTGATTTAATTTCATGTTCCTGGAGGATAATACAGCATTAGGCAGAAGAGGGGGGCGCCTCAAATGTATTCATACCCCCCAAACACTGTCATTTTTTAATGGCCTCTTTAGAGCATACATTTATTATGAAGGACACGAATGTGTATCACAATACGATACAACCAAAATTAAACTTTTATATCCGTAATTGGTTTCGCCTTGATCAGGGACTAATCTCTTGTACAGTGCTTTAAGTGGGCCGGTTAGCTCAGTCGGTACAGCGACTGACTACGGGCTGGACCGTCCGGAGTCGAATCCCGGTGGGGACGAGGTTTTCCGCCTGTCCAGACCGGCCCTGAGGCCCACCCAGCCTCCTGTAAAATGGGTACCGTGTCTTTCCCGGGGGTAAAGTGCGGCCAGGGCGTGCTGCTGACCACTCACCCCCTTCTAGTGTCGCGGTCATGGAAGAGTAGAGCTATACTTCTACCCACCCTCTGGGCCACACCAGGCCTGTAACGGGATCACTTTTACGGTGCTTTAAGGAAATTTGGCACATTTCCCATAGAGTAGATTAAAAATGGCTACTTTTACGAGTTTAATTGGTCCGTATATTCTTACCAACTTACATCCGTGAAAGCAGACAAAATGGATACAGTTTAAAGGAAAATGTAGGTGTTTGGTTGTCATGGTCAACCCTTCGAATTCCTTCTGCCAAAGATCGCTGCAGTCTTTTTTCGCCGTTGAACTTTTCTTTTCTAAAATATTAAGAATCTACATTTCGTAGCTCTTTGCAGTTATGCAGGAACAATAATTAGCACATTCTTCACAGCTTATAACATGGAAGGTCATGAAAGTCAATCTCACAATAAAGTTAAAACATGAAGGTAAAATGAATTAAAACAATTTCACAGTAAATTCCTGAAAGTCAAAAATTCCCATGTTTTGTGTAAGTTCTCTACCTTTCATTTTGCCAGTGACAGTTACATTATTCTGTGCAATTGCAAACCGATTTAGTTAAAACCGCACTATCAAACACACAAGCTGCTCTCTGATACAGAAGTATGACTGAGTGAGCAGGAATGTTGCAACAGAATTTGACCTTCGTCACTAAATTAAACCATCTTAACTTTAAATGTCCAATGATATCTACCGCCGCACTAAAGCAAGCTGTGGATACTGCCACAGAGCTCTTTCCGCAAGAAAATGTAGGAGGCTTATAAACTTTCGCGCACACTTCATACGTTATTATTATTATTATTATTATTATTATTACCTAAATGCAGATTATATATAATTCTATACCTGAAATAAACCATGTTTCTGGGTAGAGAGTGTTGCAGCTGTTCAGTTTTACAATTTGTGCTACGTGTAATGTTATTTCACCCGTGAAATATGTTTTGTACTTTTACATGAACAATTTCCGCAGTATGTGTGCAGTGCCCAATATGGCTGTTCTTTGTTGCACCTTAATTTTGTTCTTTCCTTGTATGTTGCTCAGGTACTGTCTGAGTGATTTTGAAATTGTTCCAGTCGCCCTATTATTATTATTATTATTATTATTATTATTATTATTATAAATTGGATAGTTTCCATCCCGTTGTGTGTACGTAAACAATGTATTAATTAAACCGTCTTTACAAAACAATATATTGTTGTGTAAAGACGGTTTAATTAATACATTGATTATTATTATCATCATCATCTTCATTATTATAATAATAATGATCATGGATATCTTTAGGAAACTCATCACTTCTTTAAAACCCATTGTGGCATTTTTATATCAATTATCTGTGTTTTTTTCAGGATGTAGGATTTTGCCCTAATACTTCTTTTGTGTAAATCGGAAGGTCGCTTGTTCGATCCCAGCTGGTGTCATTCACATAAATCCTTCCGATCGCACTGTGGCCCTGGGGTCGACTCAGCCTCTAACAAAAATGAGTATCACGAGCATTTCCTGGGGGTAAAGCGGCCGGTGTGTAAGGCTCACAACCTTACCACCATCCTGTGCCGTTTTCATGACATGTGGGAACCTTAACTTCCTGGAACCCTCTGTGCCACAAGAGAACAAAGGGACTTCTTTACCTTTTACTTCTTTTATATTGTTTTCTCCCACCTTATAGTTTTTGTTTTGTTTGTTTAAAGTTTTGTCTTTATGTATTTGTACTGTTTTTGTGTTGTATTTGTGTTTTTTGCTGGTCTTGTTGTAGGCACTTTTGCTGTTAAGAATGCACGTTAATAAATACCCATTGAGTTGAAGTGTTATCACTGAGCCGTTTTGTGGGCTTAACAGTTCTATACAACAGCAGGTGATATTTAGTTCGTCGAATTGTAGGAAAATGTAGGTTAAATGTTTGTATTATCCGAAAGACGTAGTTCAGCAGCGGGTGTGTTTCGAAGAGACGGCTGCCGAATTAGGATAGGCTCTGTGAATAAGCTTTCGCGAGTGACAGACAAGGAGTGGAACTGCAGCTTGGAGTTCCGGGCTAGAGGGAGAAAAACCATCATCGTAAAGACAAAATATTAGCATATGAGAAAATGTCACACAGGAACTTGGAATTGCCATGCTGCTGTGAAGACAGTAAAAGGCGGACAAGCTGTTGGCTAGCAGAGTGGCAAGCAGATACTTAAGAAATTAGACTTAAACGGTTCATTCGAAGTATGGTTGTTAATGGTAATTTGTAAAGAACATGCCGTTGTATGAGTAGGGTTATGACGTTAGTTTAGCAGGAGTTACGGATTAATGTCTCAGCAGGATAGCCAGTCTCCGAGCCTAAGGAAAGAGGAAGTGTACGTATAACCTAAGATTGAGTCGCATTGGTGCGACGGTTATTGCAGTGGAACAGCATTGCATATTACTTATTCTGAGTGTGTGTTTGTTCCCTTATTAATCCTGCAATCAATGCCCATTCGCCGTACTATATTGTCATCAGTGGATTGTTCAGCTGTAGAATATTTTCCCACATTATCTCATAAAGCTCACGATTTTCGAAAAAAAAATTATTTTACATAAAATACATGTTTCGATGTTCTCTACAAGGGTTAATATTTCTCATTTTAAGAAGAAGTGAACGAGATATGACCAAAATTTATATTGGCCTTCTTGTTGAGTACCCATTAAAATGTCAGATTGTAGTGAAATTTTAATTTTCTTTACAGATTTTTTAAAAATAATCAAATATCAAATTTCATGAAATTCCTTCTAGTGGGAGCCGAGTTGTTCCATGAAAAAGGAAGAACAGATAGACAGACAGACGGACGGACAGACATGACGAAACTTTTAGGAGCTTTCCTCAATTGCGAACGCGCCTAAACACGAGAAACATAAACCTGAAAAACGAGAGGCCCTGGACTCCATCGCCGCCCAGAGCCACAGGGTCGAAGTCTCAAACCAGAATCCACTGTGACAACGCTTGTCCTCTTATCAGGGAGTTCTGCAATGGAATGCGAGCTGAGGGTGTGTGAGTGTTTTGTCTCACATCGTGAAGCAACTTGCAATTAATTAAATGCACTCGTCGCCCTTGAGTCATCATGGGGTACGCCCTGACCCTGCCCTCATTTTTTGAAGTGCATACTCGTATCAAAATGGTAAAAACTGTTGAGCAGGCACTGTGACGTGCGAAACGCTGAAAGTAGTATTGACCGGCTACGCAGCCTGATTAGCTCTGTCGATACTACAGCTTATTACTACATGCAGAAGCGGTAAACAATATTATACGGAAGAGTAACATGAAAGCTGCATTAAAAGTGTCCAATAAAAATTCAGCATTCTGATATAGTTTACTTTACATAAGAATCTCATTTTATTTGAAGTAGAATTTATGATAAAACACAGCTGTGTTATCCATGTTTTTATTCTGTTTATTTTACTTTTCATGTTTGTTTGGACAAAATTGTCCCTGAAACAAAATATTTAAAATTAAAAGCAAATTTAATTACGAATAATTATTATGTCACCACTGTTATGGGAAGCCTCCAAATGATAAACAGGAAAGCAATGAAACCTTCACACCTTGCCATTACAAGACAGATTTTTTCAATCTTTTACGTAAGAAACAAGACGTTAGGCGCATACATCCTTTTTTTTTTATTAAAAATACACTTTCATGCATTTGTTCCTCTTGATTTCGTTTCATATTTTTCACTAGATTTTATAAGCTGTTGGGACCAAATAGACCCTTCACTCTTTTACTGAAAATGTTTTGCAATGTTTCTGAATGTTTATTGGTCCCAATTAATCATACCCCTCCCCCCCACACACACACACATATATGTATATATATATATATATATAGTGTAGGGTTCTACAAACTTTATAGATATCTAAGAAACATCTCAAAGTTTTGGATGCCAACAAGACGACATGGAGTATACTGAGCACCCAAAAATATTATGCTTCTTACTTACTTACTTACTTACTTGCTTACATACTTACTTACTTATACCATGGAGCAGATTCCTTCTTGAGAAGGTAACCGGTTTTCAGCTAATCAATAAATTCCCCCCATTTTATGGAACCCGAAAGTTCATTACCACAATCCCCAGTGTTCCCGCCACATTTCCCTATCAATATCAGTCCAGGCCCGAGGCGTTGTTTACGTATGGATATTTCGTAACAAGATACGTGTTTAAGTTGAGGAGTTGTTAGCACCTCGCTCAACCCCCAAGCTGGAGGACTACCTCTTGTAGGCTGTCCGCTACTGCTTATTCAATATATTCGCAGCTACCCTCCATATCGGAGGACGTTCCTCCATCCGTAACCTGAGGACGCGCCATGCCGTGGCGACAGGGACCCATTTATCACAGAATATTATGTCTCATCTTACAAAATTAGCAGCCCTGTTGACCTGGCGCCTGGGATTTGTGCATCCCTGATGTAGTGTTTGAAGCCTAATAGCAGTAAAGCCAAAATTAAAGAATCGTTCTAATAAAGTGAACCATGTTATTTCAGTACGTCACGCAAACGACCAAGACATGGCCACAATGCTAAACCATGCAGGTGGTTCTTTGTGGAACAGGAAAAACTGCCGACTGAGTGAGGGAGGGAAAAGTGATTTTAATAAACGTGTGTTTGTGTTCATTGTAATGTCTGTTTACAAGCCGATACAAATCGGGTGCAGACCGTAGGCCGCGACTCTCAATGTCTTCACAGTAAGGATTGCGAAAATGACCCGTTTGCCAAGTAATGGGTCGTGCAGAATAATCGAGTTCGGTGAGTTTCATAGGCCTCTGAGTCACGACGGCACCACACACAAAACGTTTAAAGTAGGCCACGCTCAAAAAAATGCTTCAGTGTTTCATTTCAAACTTTGAATAGAAGGCTACTTACAACGCAGCAATAAACGTCTAGGTTATTAAACGAGGTTGTTCAACACTTTGCACATGTTCAGTCAGGTTTTGCCGTTGTAACATTACTAGTTGGCAATTGTCTGCTGTCTGACATGGTTCAGACTTGATACGCAAGGCCTCCTCAGAGCTGACTCTATTCTTGTCTTTCAGTAACTGGTTGTTTTCATTAACCCTTTAAAGCCTAAGACTTACTTAATGTACACCAGCCGGTACATTAAGAAATTCTACGTTCTGTCCACGATGCATTTATGTGTTTAGCGCGGATCTCAGAACAAACAGCGATTATTTCTCTATACAGCATTAACTGACTGGATTTTATAACCGAGGCAGAGAGTGTTTACTACGCGGTACGAACTGGGTCTTCAAATCAAATAGATATAAATTTTGACGTTTTGTTAACCGTGCAACTCAGTATATTTGTCTCAGTATTTAACCAACTTTATGCACAAAATTTGTTTCCACAATAAGTTTTATTTCATGTCTTTACATGTTTCGAGCACATGTGCTCATCATCAGGAGGTCAAAATTGCATTGCACAGCCTCTGGTATCATCACACCTATAGGTGTGATGATACCAGAGGCTGTGTAATACAATTTTGACCTCCTGATGATGAGCACATGTGCTCGAAACATGTAAAGACATGAAATAAAACTTATTGTGGAAACAAATTTTGTGCATAAAGTTGGTTAAATACTGAAACAAATAGATGCAGTTTCGTCCTTAAAGGCTTAAACTGATGATTGTTTTGAAGATTTGAAGTTCTCACGGTGGTGATGTTGAATATTAATATGTGAGATGTGACACTACTACCAATCCATGTGGCGTTCGAGGTGAAAAAAAAGTTGTATTGGGACTTTTTTTCCGAGTAATTTTATTTTATTCCTGTCAGTCTTATTACACGAATTCTCCAAACTCACCTCGTCTTTGTGAACGAGTGAACGGAATGTAGATGTTTTAGGTGAGGCAACAACGTTGTTTTTTTTCAGTAACCAATAAAATATATATAGCTTCTGCAGTCTAACACAACTCGAGCACGTCCTCCCACCTGCTAGACTGCTCACATACATGCATGAAAAACATACCATAAAAAACTGCGTGTACAAATATTCTTCCTGATGATGAACACATGACGTTCGAAACATGTAGAAGACACGAACAACTGAATTAAAGCATTAAATTTAAAAAAGTGTACATTGTGTTGGTTTACATTACATATTAGTGGGTCATTTTTATAATAATCATTGAGTGCATCTTCCTACAAGCAATATATCAGCTACAAAGTGCACTTAATAAAATGCCGTTCATTACAGGTACCAACATCTACATGTTTCGACACTGGATTGTTATCCCCAGAAAGTCTTCTGGAACAGAAATGTTAAGACCAGCACGCTAAACCAGGTACTGCAACGCTCTAACCGCAGCGGTTACCACATTCTAGCGTGCACAAAATTGACAAGCGTAAAATTAGAATGTTGTGATTCTAGAACAACGTGATAATCAGCCGCTTCCAGTGCATACTCGCAGCCCTTTATATTCTGTACGCAGTATGCATATAAACATTTGTCTCGGCCTATGTAATCCGAAGCGAGGATGGCATACATGTGCCGAAACATGCAGGAGTTTGATACTTGTAAAAAAATTGTATTTCATTAAGTGCGTTTGTAGTTAATATATTGACAACATTGGGTTAAGTGTGTCAGACAACGTCTTTTTCGTTATGACGGTGGAGTTTACTAGTCAGCACTGCGGTCATATTGGCTTTCATGGGTATATTTTCGGTAGGAGGGAAAGACGGTCAAGTCTCAGGTGATATATATATATATATATATATGAGAGCTATTTCTATAGTAAAACCAACAAGATGCACCATTCTCTCAAACTTATTTTACTTGGAGTAACACTCTACATGTTTCGGACGATCTTTCCGTCGATCATCAGGAGTTCGAGACTGTACATACTGCGACAGGCACATGTCAAACAGATACTGTTGTCTTCTTGCTAGCAAGCAGACAGCAGTATTTGTTTGACAAACACATGTCGCAGTATGTACAGTCTGGAACTCCTGATGATAGACGGAAAGACCGTCCGAAACACGTGGAGTGTTACTCCAAATAAAATAAATTTGAGACATTGGAGCATCGAGTTGATTTTACTATAGAAATATAGTACGATGCTCGGCTCTATGAACGTCAAGTATATGGGAGCTATTTGAAACGTGTGGCTGTCAAATTTGTCTGGCCCACATTTAAATACCCGATTTGTACCTCACATTAAGCAAGCCGTACTCAGTCATAAATGCCAGTCGGCTAGTGGTTTTTAGGGAAATACTAAATGTCTTTTTTTATCCTGCGAATCATAAGTCACGTAAATACATTTAAGTTTGAGGTTCGCGGGGCGTTACTATGAAAACTGCTGTTTTCTTAGTAGTTACACGATGTTATATGGTAGTGGAAGAGCGCTGATTTTCAGGGGATGGCATGAAATATCCATACTTGTTCCAGAAGATACGGTATCACATCCCAGAAGGCAAAAAGTGTATTCTTCGCACAAGTACAACCTGCTGGCAAAATTATATTCGTAGGCGCTTTCACAAAATTGCGAAAAAATCTATTAGTCTCATCATGTATGTCCGTCTGTCTGTCTGTCTGTCTGTCTGCTTGTCTGTCCGCATGGAACAACTCCGCTCCCACTGGACGGATTTTCATGAAAATGCAAGTATTTTTCGAAAATATGTCAAGAGATTCAAGTTTCGTTTAAATCGGACAAGAATAACCGGTACTTTACATGAAGGACAACATACATTTCCATCATATTTCGCTCAAATGTTCTTAGAATAAGAAATGTTCCAGACGAAAGTTGTAGAGAAAATCACAACACACATTTTCTGTAGTCACCTTTTTTTTTTCTTTCGAAAATCGTGCCATTTAAGACGTAATGTGCAAATATTTTATAGAGTGTGGCAGGATACAGATGAAAATATGACACATGCGCGTAGCATGCTGAGTACCTAAGGTCCACCCGCACTCACAGTATGTAATACTTATTGCTTTTCCACTGCAACAATGGTTACGCGAACGCGCTTCAATGTTAAGTTACAAGTACATTGCCAATCTTTTTTTAATCTTTAAAGCAGGTTGTAAATCAACATAAATTAGTTAGTATTTTAAAAGGTCCAAACCTTGTTATGTACATTTTAGATTTTCAGACATTCCCTACACTGAAATTACGGTCCTAAGTATCCTGATTACTATTGGCTCAAAATTCAAAGATTTCGAAATCATGATCAGGATGTGGTGTGTAAAAAAGATTCCAAACTTTCCTTGGAATGGGATCGTACATGAATGTTTACTCTCCCAGTATATCACGAAAAGGCGATTGTAAATATTTGTGCAGGAGACTAAATATCCACAGTATAGCCAAGATTTAAAAGTGACAACTCCTAACTTACTACAAGGAGCAAGAAATTTTTATCTTCTCCGAAACGGCCAGACCGTCTCTTGGGACCACCCAGCCTCATATTCAATGGACACTGGATTTTTTTTTCTGGAAACCAAACGGCTGGGTCCTGAGTCTTACCTCACAACTCCACCCAATAATGTGGTTAAAAAGAGAGGAGTTATACCTCCACTCCCACTATACGCCCTTATGAACTGCACAGGGGTATTTTTTGCCTTTTAACATAAACATAGAATGCCAGTTTTGAGGTGTAATAGCAATCTTCTCGCTTCATACTTAGGAATTTCTTAGGTTCATGTCAGGTGGAAATTGTATTCGGAAGGTTTCGATGGTGTTATGCGGTTTCTTCAGGTGAATGGCTTGGCACTGCCTTCAAATCAACGGAAAGTCTTTCTTATGCACCATACTTTCTTCTTGTGGTTGTTAATTATGTTTCGTAGGTAATACAGCCTCCTTCAGTGAACTGGTTCAGGACTCTATTTATCTGTTTTTTTTTGTCGTGAACACGAAATATTTGATGTTCTGAGATACAGACGCTAGAATCATGAGATGTCGGTACCAGTGAGTATGGCTTACGCACATTTTATGCGTATAGTGTTACAAGGCTTGTCTGAATATCACGTGACTTGTTGATTATCACGACACTGGCGTAAGGCGTTGACGTCATTGGAACCACGTGCAAACTTTCTCCGGCATTTCTGCTTAACCACTACGTTACAACGAGTCAAGTCGGATCAGGTGGCGCGGATCACTTGATCGGCCCAGATTCCTAACCTGTACTTAGAACGTACAGATATTTTTATTGTAGAATAATAAAACGGCAATTAGAGAGGCAATATTTGTTTTAAGGTTAGATAAATTGTCTTACGTTAGTGAAATGCCATTTTGCTTCAGGGAACAGATTTTACTCGGGAAAAGCTACCTAACAGCCTTTGAAAGGCAGAAATGTAACATGAGAAATCAAATCAAAGAGCACCATGACAGAGCGTTCTTATAGTTACATTTTTTTGTCCGTTTCCGGCTTGCTACGAACATTAGCATGCTTATGTTTTTGACACATGAGACACACAATATTTTTATAATAAAACCAACAAGAAGCACTAATTTCTCAAATTTATTTTTGGAATAAAACTCTACATGTTTCGGACAGTTCCTCTGTCCATCATCAGGAGTTTTTCACTGTACACGCAGCAATGGTATATGCTATAAAGGTTTGCTGACAGCTTGCGAGCAAGCCGTCAGCAAACTTCTGATGATGGACTGTCCGAAACATGTAGTTTTATGCCAATAATATATTTGAGAAATTAGTACATCTATTTGGTTTTATTATAAGAATTTATCACGATGCACTGTCACCTGAACGTCAAATTCATCTTTGTTTGTTTGTTTATTGCTTATTTGTTTGAAAAGTTCTGTAATCCATACGTGAGCTCTTATTGTGTTTGAACGCTCTATGCAAATACTGTATGTACGCTCATATTCACTGGCGTCTCTTTCTCTTCTTTTTCTCTTCTCATGTCTGAGTTCGACTTCGTATTTTCATACTTTCAACCGTATAACCCTCTATAATACGATAAGTGTTGCTACACTCATAACAGAATTTTCCTGTGTTTAAAGAGTTCAGTTGTTTACTGTGGTAACTCTTGTTGTTTTAAACATTAATATCCTGAGTAATTTTAGCATTTATACACAGATGGACCGTAATGATCTCCGTTCCTCACTAAACATTATTCGGGTGAGCAAATCGAGAAGAATGAGATGAGCGGGGCACGTAACACGAATGGGGAAAGAAGAGGTGCATGCATGGTTTTGGTGGGGGAAACCTGAGAGAATGAGACCACTTGGAAGACCCAGGCGTAGACGGGAAGATGGAATTAAGATGAATATTCAGGAAGTCGGATGGGGGCATGGACTGCACTGGGCTGATTTGGCTCAGGATAGGGACAGTTGGCGGGCACTTGTAAACGTGATAATGAAACGTCGGGTTCCATAAAATGCGGGGAATTTCTTGACTAGCTGAGAACCGGTTAGCTTCTAAAGAAGGACTCTGCTCTATAGAGTAACTAAGTAGAATCAAGATATTGCCAACTGTCTGTACAACTAACTTCTAAGCTAAGTTTCTTCTTGAAAAATTAAAGTCTGAGATATTGTCATCCGTGTCTTTCTTTCATTATCATCAATTCAGTAAGTACTATGTTTAAAGCTTAGCTGGACTGCTTACAGGCCAACTTCATTCTAGAAGAAATTTAAATAAGTCGTATCATAAAATCCAATTATTGAATTTTTTCAGGCCTGCGTTCAAGAATTAGTATACATGTTTATACAATCACTTGATATCGTCTGGCAAAACAAATGGTGAATAATGCGTGATAGGATATTACTATAATAATGCAAACAGTCAATTAGAAGCAACAATAAACATTTTATTGATAATTACAATAAGTGCACCGGCGATGCTGCCTGCAGGCAGCATCGCCGGTGCATTATACCACAAACCGTAAACACAGTCTAGCGCTCCTGGGGATGGGCGAAATTATCGCCCGAAACATGCTTAGCTGATTGTAATTATCAATAAAACTTGTTATTGTTGCATCTAGTTGGCTGTTTATATTAATGTATCAGAGATGCACGGTCACACAAACATCAAGGACATTACAATTGCTCATATGTAGTTCCTACACGTATTTTCTTAGCAGTACAAAAGCATCATGATCAGTGCTGTCACTTGTATGACACTGGCGTTGTCTGTTGTAACGCGTTTCAGTATATATATTTGAATTTTTTACTAGAAGTCTCGCTTATCTGACTTTAAAAGTGGAATAAGGTAGGTCGAAAGTGAATTTGAATGGGAAGATGTAAGGGGAGGTGACTGGAATGTTAGTCATTACCACTCTGAGTTATAAAGATATCTTGAAGACTGGGAGTGGTGAATTGTTCAAGTTGGGCTAAATGAACTCACTTTGGTTTGACCAGTGGACACATCTGACGAAGCCAAATATCCGTGAAAGACGGACACAAGAAAGAACAAATTGTAACGTTAGCTAATATTATACTGTGAGGCAAGAAAATAATAACGAATGTTATGTTTATGGTTCCGTGCATCGCTGATCTATATTAATAATTGTCCAACGAGATGCAACACAAAGCAGTCTATTTATTATTCTGCAAGTTCACTCTACATGTTTCGGGTGTCAACCACACCC
>Ga0131853_10008504_pt1 | contig 18719 bp, 13 predicted proteins | sample TergutLab28metaG_FD_92764 | JGI IMG/M metagenome (GOLD analysis project Ga0131853, IMG submission 92764) | Labiotermes labralis P1 segment gut microbial communities from Petit-Saut dam, French Guiana - Lab288 P1 (version 2) (version 2) | ecosystem: Host-associated > Arthropoda: Insects >...
AACCTCTGGCTCATTTAGCTTTCTCAAGTTAAATCTTTGCCTATCAAACCTCTGTGCGGCCTGTTTACCCACTGCTAATCTTTCCCTAACCTTTGCAATCACCAGATAGTGATCTGTATCACAATCAGCTCCCCTAACTTCGCACATCCAGTACACTCAAATGCCATCTCCTATCTATCAATACATGGTCAATCTGGTTGTGAGTCTTACCATCAGGGGAGGTCCAGGTGTATTTATGAATGTTCCGGTGAGGGAACATCGTGCTCTTCCTTACTACAAATAAATTCAATTAGACTTTCTACATCAGAACATATTGTTCTACCTACTCCTTCAATCAATTCCGCTGTAATTTGACCACAGTCTGATGATTTACATTTTTTCAACTTTTCAATATCCATCTCAACTTCAGGCATGCCATGCACATGCATCAGTGGCTCACCTGTAGACTTCTCTTTTCCCCAGAAGAAGTTAATCCTCAGCTGGTCCAATGCCTTGCTTATCCCATCTAGCCTCCTGTACTCCAACTAAATCTAACCTATATTTTGCCAGTTCTCCTACAGCTGTCTTCAGTTACCCTGACCCACAGACACTCCAAACATTCCAAGTTCCAAATCTCATATCCATTTTCCATTGCTTAGGTAATTACAAAGAGTCATTCCCAGCCCTACACCCTGATCAACATTTCATCATCCCAAAACACACGATTTCTTAAGGCAAGTAGTTGTCAGCCCCTTGTCCAACCACATGAGCATGAAGACTACCCCTCGCCTATTGTCCACCACTGCTTACAGCTGCCTTCCACATGTGGAGGCCATTTTCTTCATCAGTAAGCTGAGCACATGCCATTCCATATAATGGAAGCAGGAATCCATCGAACACAGATAGCAAATATTCACCCTTATTCAAAATGGCAAAGTTGGTCCTGAACTTAGCCTCTCAGTGTTACAGCCTGATGGAACATATCCTTCACTGCATGTCAAAATGAGAGTAATCACTTATTAAATCCTTAATGTTCAAGGTACAGGGGGAAAAAGGCCAGCCATGTGTAAGAGCTGCTTGATAAATAAGCGGATTGTGTGCACTGCACAGCATGATGACCAGGTTATTCGACATATGCACCACAGTTGTTGAGACACACATCCCATAGTTTCATGAGTCTGTCTATACCATGTCTGTAAAAGTCCTGTGGCTGTCAGTGAAACCACAATGTGATTGGTTTCTGTACACCCGCATCCATATCAAAGCAATGATCTTCATGCGCCTTTTTCATAGGCTTGAACACATGACAGTCACAGGGGGACAACTCTGACTGTAGGGTGGATGTGGAAGAACTTCCCACCAAAACTGTTGCAGCTTTTCAAGAGTGGTTCTTGCAGAGTGGGGAGAGGCCACGCGATAACATGCACGGTCTCTTAGCCTTTACTGTGAGACTCAAGTACTCGAGGGTTTCACCATAGCAGACGGCATTGACAGTGATGTTCTTGGGTAACCAGCCTATCAGCAGAGGCCCATGATGATCAAAGAAATCACTGATGTTGCAAACCTTTTTCAGTTGTGGAGATGATCTTTCCACTGCTGATCCATGCATTTAGCCTCTGGATCACAGTGCAAACACCAGGACTCATCTCCGCCGACAATATAATCCAAAAACTCATCTCCCTCTTTTCCACACTGCAGCAACGAGTTGCCTTCTATTTTTTTATTTAAACTGTTCAGTACCCATAAAGCAGAAAATTTCCGATACGCCAGAACTTGCGTGACAATGTGATGCACATATTCTGTGCTGATATGTTGAACCATTACATGATGATCACACAGCACCATCTGATCCACTTTTACATTGCTGTCTGGGACTGTAATGTAGGGTGGACAACCAGGTCATCCCAGGTCCTTAGTGCTACTCCTACCCTGTTTGAACTTGTGCACCAATCAAACACCGCTATATGTTGCGAACAGTCATTGTCATACACATGCTTCATTTGAGAATGAATGTCCACTGGTCTTGCAGTTTCTGCACACAGAAAGTGGATGACAGCGCCATGCATGCTCAGACAATTCCATAGCTGTCATCCACTGAGCAACAAGCTGTTGTACAGAGACCACACAGAGCAGCCTGCTTATGACGTTTGCCTATCACGGTCAGTAGTGACCATTATCGGACGGGACAAGAATGACTAACATTACATTATATAACCTAAGAAGCCATGTTGTCTGTTTTTTTTTTATCAAACAATCCTCATAAACAGAAAGCACTTCTGCAACATAAGCAGGCAATACTATTCCATGAACAAGTATTAAAGTGCATATCACACAGCATCTGATAATATATTTGGACAAACAGTGCAGTGTTCTTGCAGGTTGACACTTTGAAGGAAAGCAAGTTATATGAACCCTTATCCTGCTAACGTGGAGAATATGATGAGCTCCTAATAATGCCAGGAAATGGCAGATAGGATTTAATTAGGCATTTAAACGGTTAATGAAGGCAATGCAACCCTCTACCACCCACAAATGTTCTCAGCCCCTTTTTTCACCATTAACATTTTATACACTGCAAGAAGATATGAAAGGACCTGCATGGCCCACATTCTCGGTCTTTATATGTAGCACTTACCAGTAAGGTGAACTCGCCCCCTTCCTGAAGACATGAATGCAATTTTGTCTCCACTCTGAAAGTTCAGATCTAGTTGTGTCTGTATGGCTTTATGTTTATTCAAGCTGCATAATATGAACTCGCTATTACCAAACACCAACAACACAGAAACATTATCATTATCTGCTGTGCTAGGGTCAAGACAAGCCATTGAGACGTGGAAAGCTCTCTCCACAGTCTGTGTGTAACGTTTGCCAGGTTCCATAATCAGTCCTGAAAAAGAAGAATGTAACTATTACAACTAAACTGAGCTAGAAATAATTGGAATTACAAAATTCATTTCTAAGTCTGCCAACGACACAAAAAAAGTGTATGAGTGACTGTGTGTGTATGAGAGAGATCATGGAGGCAAGAAGGAAATTTATAATCAAGAAAGGATGATATATGGCAGCATGAAATCAAATACCAAATTTTTTACTTTTAAGACAGCCAAATATGAATCAAGTACAATGAATTTCAGCACCAAACATGAAAGAACACAAAAACACACAAATTCTGCATGAATTTCTTATATTACACACCAGACTTGCAACCTTCCTAAATCCACTCCCCTAATGATACCTGCGTAACATGTATACAGTCTAATGTTCCTCACTGTTTTCTTTCCTGCCTAACCAATCACCTAAATATTTTCAACATTTTCCAATCAAACACATGTACTTCATGTTCTCCATCTACAAGTGAGACAATGTTTCACAAACCACACAATAACACTATGTATATATATGCACACTGGGATACTTTAGACGACAGGCTGTCAAATTCGTAACTAGTTACAATGTACTGTATTTACTGTATAGCTGCCACCCCCCCCCCCCCCCCCATTAAAAAAAAGATAAGGTAAATAAAATATTTTCTTTTTTTTTTTGCACCCCGGGAAATTTTGACGGAGGGGCTTGCAATTCCTAATTAGTTTAAAAGTTATTTTTTTTACGTTGAAGTGCCCCCCCCCCCCCCCCATATTAAAACAAGTGTAGGATAATGAAATTGTTTTCTCTTGTATGAGGGATGCCCAAAATGTTTTTGCAACAAATTATATACTTCAGTCAAAATCAACAGGAAATAGCAGCCATTTTTATGAGGTTAATTTTGATGATGCGCTTGGTACTGCAGTTCCACAGAACAATATGTTTTCTCATGCATGAGCAGGAGTCATGGTCACTGTTTTAGGGAAGAAGGAGTGATTTGGGTAGATATTATGCCACAAGGTCAAACTCTTAAGAGTTCAACCTTATAAAAATGTTGCTGAAACCTTCCTTCAACACAATGCATGTTTGAAAACACAGGAAGCAATTAAAAAACTCAAATGGACTCGGTCTTCCCCACCCACCACACAGCCCGGGTCTTGCTGCCTTCCACCTCTTTGAAGTCCTCAAAAATGCCATCCATGGGAAAAAGTTTGGAAGTGACAACAATGTTAATGAAAAAGTGAAGAAGTGGCTGTGAATACAAAATTCAAACTGGTACAAGAAAAGGATAGATGCAATTGTTCCTTGCCGGTGCAAGGCTGAATGTGATGGAGGTTATGAGGAAAAATTATATGTGTCCATCTAGTTATCCTATTTACATGTTCAAAGAATTACATAACAAATTACCAGCAATAAAAAAAAATTGTGTTGCAAAACCCTATGGGCAACCTCTGTAATAGTGCAATGGCCATATATGAATTGCAGAAATAACATAATTTAAAAACAACTACTCATATTATAACGCCACATACATGGCAGTCAACAGAATTTTCTTAAATCAAACATGACTGCCCCAATCTGCTGCTGAGTGACAATGCCAACATAGAATTCTCTACAAACTGCATAATAGATCCATAGCTGTGCAAAGACTGAATCTGAAAGTAGACTGATGTATTTGTATGCCGAAGCAAAGGCAACCGGATTCATGGCACTTTTTCCTTGTATACAAAATCTCACCACTCAAATTTACCATGTACACTATTAATCATATATATTTCTCACACATGTCGCAAATCTCTTCCTCCTCAATAGTGGGAAAACTTCGTATATTTGTAAAATTTCATGGTGTACACAGAATGGAGAAATTCACAATTAGTTTACATACAGTGAAGTGTAATAAAGTAAACCATCTGTCACAACAGAACTTTTTATTTCTCCACTGATTTACTGTAATTTACAACATATTTAAGCTAACTTGGCCATCTTTAGGTAATACTATGTAAAGAATACTTGGGAGGAATTTATCAGCATAAAGCACTACAAAAAAATATGAGAGCTCATTGTTTACATAAAATAATAGTAATATATAAGGTTATGTTATAGAAATAAATCTTGAAGTGGCAGGTATTGCAGCAGTTTGGAGTTCTATCTTCACCCGTTTTGGGTTATATTATGTACGATGCTCAATTATGGTGTTCAATATTACTTTATGAAGATTTTGTTGGGTACATTGGTGGATTTAAGTTTAGAATAAAGGTTAAGTGTACATACATTTTTAATTTCAAAAGAAAAGTTTGCAAAGCATTCTATTTCAGGCACCTGCAGAAAAAATTTCCATCATTAACAGAACATAGTTTTCATGGAATACATACATAAATTATGAAAACAGATGCATTATCCAACATATGATGGCAATTTTTTCCAAGCATGTGCCATGCAAGCTATTTATCCTTTATTCATGAAATTTCAATGTGTAATTTGCATCCTATACCAAAATGTCTTATCTGTACATGTTTACATGTTGTTACAGGTAGAGGAAAATACTGGTATCATAGCAATCACATTACTATGCATACATTATTCAAGGCAGGAAAGCTGCACACTGTATTTCAGAGAAGTGCTTATCATTATTTGGTGCAGGCACAGCTGGCGTTTGCCACATTATGCCATCTTAAGGTCTTGCCCACAAGAATACACAACTGACTGTCTATAAGGAGGTTAAGAAATTAAAATCCAAACAAAGTGTTTGTTGTCTCTTTTTGTCTACTAACAATTATAAAACTGTAAGGTGATTGTGTCCTGCATACATGTTGTAATAACCTTAAAATTACAGTCATAATTTAAAGCATGCAAATGAAATCGAGGTAAATGCAGTGCATAACGAACATTAACGAAATAAAGATCAAAAACATACATCATGGGTGAAGCTAGATTTTTAATCAGAAGCATGTTTCATTTATGATGTAATCCTTGTCACTGGAGCTTTTGAATTACTCTATAAAGTTCCCAGCATAGAGTAACATGTGTGTTGAAGCTCCAATAATGAATTCTGTGGACTGGCATACTGTATCTACCACTGGGCATGTAGTGGGTCAATACATTTTCCCTGACAATTTCTAGAATATGTACCACGGTAAGTCATGTTTAAATAGTGGAACAGTACCTTTCAAAACATTACCTAAAATATGTACCCTGGTACATTAAGTGTACCACTGGGCATGTAGTGAATCAGAAATTTCTCAGAATTTGTGAAATATGCAGCCTGATGTGAGGTGCACCATCAGGCAAGTACTGAATCATTACTTTTTTATAACAATCTCCACAAAATGCAGCTTGGTATATCAAGTGCACTGTTGAGGAGGCATACTAGTGAATTAGTACTTGTTCACAATTGCCACAATATATATTGATAACTTATACCAAGCATTGGATCAATACATTTTCAAGAAGATTTGATATCATTTGCTTGCACTGTATGTACGTATGCTTCAACTGTTGCTTCTAGAGTCCACAGCCGAGAAACAAAAGCGAGGGAATTTTATGTCCATATTTACCACGTGCCTCTGAAAGTTTCAGATCTCCATTTTCTACATGTAGTATGTGCTAACTAAAATGTTCCTTCAAGTATTGTTGTGGGCCAGCCAAGACGGCTTAATATAGACAAGCCGAAACATGCATAATTCTGCAGTATTTGTAATACAGGAATAGTATTTCGTCAAACTTTGTTCTCGAACTGCGTAACTACAATCTAAAGGAATCTCCCCACATGAAGCACACAGGAAATTAATTCTTTCAGAACGTACGTAGAATTCTTTATACCGTACTGCATACAATACGTATGCGTTTTAAATAAAGATGAAAATAAATTCATTAAGTCCTGCAGCGAACACGCTACATTCCATTCATTCAGGTAAGCACATGGCGACGCCATGCAGGTTTCATTCCAAGTGCTGCAATTACTTACCCCAAAACATCTTTAAAAATGTAAATGTTCGCAACACTAGCTGAGAAACCGAAATAATGTATTAGAATCCAAAAATCGGAAGTATCACAACGAAGCACTGCGCGTTCTTATACTGCAGTTATCCCTTTACAAGGTCCGCTGTTTACACCATGCGCCGTAAAGAGTGTCCACGATTCCAGTTGATCAACAGACACAGGGGTTACAAACATTTCCCGCCTACGCAAATAAATTTCTGTATTTAATATATAATTTCCCCAGTGGCGAGGGTATTAGTTCCGCGAGCCATTACATTCAAGACTATAATGCAGAAATAACTGAAATGAAATCGAAATAACAGATTAGTGTCCACATTACAGGTTACTAAAATGACCTAATAGAAGAAGAGTTTGCACAATATCTTATAACAAAATCTCGTGAAATATTTCCTAAGACTGTCAGCATTTAAATGAAGCTTCGAATATGGCACAAATTTCACGACGTTGCTTGTACCGTGCATGTCTGTCATCCGGGAAGATAATTCACATTATTAAAAACACCGCTATTTTTAGGCTGTCTGTCTTGTCATGCACAAACATATTTATTTCGCGATCCCTTCAACACAGAACTTGTTTGTGTCACACCTCCCACTTATCGTTTTCCTTGATGAATGTGGTGGCCGTCCCCGCAACATGTTGGAATATACCTTGACTGTATAAGTATTTTTGAACTGCTGTATGTTCATACTGTGGGATGAATTGTAGATAATAACCGAATATGGCATTATATATATACATATATATTTGAATAAATAATTCATATGGCAACGGTTTACAACCTCCTGACTCAACACCACGAGGAAGTCACGAAATGCCACAGCATAACATAAACCTGTATTCCGCAAATGGAATTAGGGAACTGGAATATTTACGCATAGCTTTCTTCTTTTTTAATATTGTGATCTCGAAAATAGTTTGAATTGCGAAGAACATCAAGCATAAAACGTAGTATATGTTATTTTCCAAATCGTCGATCAAGGATCTGAAATGCCAATTGTCCGCTTTTAATCAAAATTAGAATGCACTGACTGGTAGAATTCACCAGTATTTAATTACGTGAAATGCCGTTCAGCGATTCTTGAGTTGTAAGCGGAAGTACCGCTTTCAGACGCGCTCGCAGAATTGCGGAAAGCGACTATTAACTTCGTTATATACGAGTATGTCCGTCCGTCTGTCTGTCCGCATGAAGCAACACGGCTCTCACTGGACGAATTTTCATGCAATTTGATATTTGTGTATTTTTCGAAAATCTGTCGAGAAAATTCAAGTTTCATTAAAAGCGGACAAAATAACGGGTACTTTACATGACGACCTGCCTATATTTTTGATCATATTACGCTCAGTTTTTCTTAGAATGGAAAATATTTCAGACAAATGTAGTAGAGGAAATCAACATACACTTTATGTTCAACAAATTTTTGGAATATCGTCGCATTTATGAGATAATGTGGAAAATTTTGTACAGCTGGATAGGAGACAGATGACGACAATACTGCACATGTGCATTGCATGCTGGATATCTAAGGCTGCAAACACACACTCAGAATATGTAATAATTATTGCTTTTCCACTGTAATGATGGTTGCATGAACGCGCCTCAATGTTACGTTATACATACATTACCCCCCCCCTCCCCCGTTTTTTTAAATGTACAAAGACAGAGCAAAGCTTACAGTTGTGCGTCAAAATGATATGTACTGAACAACTTGAAAAAAGTAAATTATATTATGCATCCCCATGAGTGTAGGTCACCAGTTCTGCTTTAACCATATATTATTTTGGATCCAGCACTTCTGCTAACTAAAATGTTGGAAGTGGTGACCACATTTCATGTGATACTGGTCAGAATGGTTGGACTGGAACACAAAAGCATGTAGGGTGGAAAGGCCCAAGAAACATGACCTCATTTCTCACCCATGGGACTCCTCTGCTTGATATCAGTTTGATGTAACAGAACACCTTCTCTGTACAAGTCAAACATATCACAAAGCATGCACAGTTTCTGCCTTTCATGATCCTGCACAATTTTTGCACCATAACAATACTTAAAAGAGGCCATACTTAGAAATTTATTGAATTTTGATTTAAAATCTTACCTAACATTACTCTATAGGCAAAGTATATTTTTCTGGGTAAAATACCATAGTAATATGTATTTATTTTACAACAGAATACCAGAATCATGTTCAGTGCTCTGAGAAATGAGTCTTGCAAAGATTTGATCAGAGATTTTGTACATTAACACTTTCCTCTGAGTGTATACTTGCATGACATTTATACACAATAACCATATTATTTTTTGAATTCAGAGTGCGTGAACTCAAACACTAGGCACAAACATGATTTCCACAAACCAAACTGCTTATCTTAGTGTTCCAAAACGGTTGTTATCCTGGAATTAAACTGCATAATATTTTTCCAGAAAGAATAAAACAGTATATCTGATAACTGAAAATAATTTAAATTTTTATTAAAGAAACTCCTTTTGCCACTCCTACTGCCATTACATAATTATCTGCAGTTTGTTAATCATATATGGAACTCTAAGATGCAGTGGGAGAACAAACAAACAAACTAAATAAATAAATCCATGGCCCAGAGGCTTTCTTGAGGAGCTAACATGTCCTCAGCTAGTCAAGAAATTTTTCACATTTCATGGAACTTGAATTTAATTACTGCATATGCAAGCACCCACCGCCTGTTCCTATACTGTGCCAGAGCACTCTAGTCAATGCTTCCCTATCCAACTTTTTTAAGACCCATTTTAATATTATCATCCCATCTAGAACTAGGTTTCCCAAGTGGTCTCTTTCCCTCAGGTCTCCCCACCAAAACCTATCTTGTCTCCAAAACATCTCATGTGCCCCACCCATCTCTTTCTTTTTGCTTTGACAACCTGCAAAATATTTGGTGAGGAGTCACAAACCTTCAAGTTATGTAGTCTTCTTGATACCTCTGCTACCTCGTCCCTCTTAGGCCCAAATATCTTCCTCAGGATCCTTTCCTCAGTGTAAGAGACCAAGCTTCACACCCATACAAAACAAAAGGCAAAATTATAGTTCTGTGCGTCTTAATCTTCATACTTATTTTTGGATAACAAATGGTAAAACAGAAGATTCTGCACCGATAGATAGTGAGAACTCCCCAACTTAAATCTGCTCTTAAATTCTTCATGAATTTAATTTTGATTTGTTGTGGGTGTCCCCAAATATCTGAACTCTTCCACACTTTCAAAGGATTTGTTACATATCTTTATGTTGTACTATTGTCCTGCATGCTGGCCTCAAGACATGACTATATTCTTGGTTTTCCCAGCATATACTTCTATACTAACCTTCTTACTAGCAGTCACTACAGCTTCTCTGTTTTTCTTTACAGTAGGTATGCTACCACCAATGTATTAATATGATCAGCATAAAGCAGATGCTGATATATACCATTTAATTTTAAGGTCTCATGGATTGCCTGAATCCTGCTAATGGTGTAGTCTAAAGGTAAGGTTAAATAAATGACAATAATGTATTTCCTTGCTTTAAACCATTCTTGATAGGAAACATGTCATGTTTGCCTGCCTGGACTCCATTACAGGCTTGATTTGGACACATTTTTATTAACTTTACTAGTTTCACAATGATAAGAACCTGAATGAAAATGTTATACAAGACCTCCCTCCAAACTGATTCATAGTCTAAGTAACTGATGCATTGCTTCATTGAATACCCACTTTTTTTTTTTTTTAAAGTATTAGATGAATGCTGAATATATGATCAGTAGTTGGCCTGTTATGTCAAAATCCACATTGATGATATGAATAATTTCCTATGCAAATGGAGTTAACCTTGATAGAATGATGATGTTTAAAATTTTGTATGTAGTAAACAAAAGTGACATGCCTCTATAATTACTACAATCTGTTTTATCACCCTTCAAATAAATAGGTACGACTCCTTCCACCATCCAGGCAATTCCTCCTAATTCCAAGTAGGATTAAAAAGTTCATGGATCTCAGAATATATTGTTTTACCACTGCATTTAATCATATCTGCTGGAATTTTATCAATATCTGGTTATATGTGTCTTTTTAGCTTTTCAATAGTCATCTTAACCTCAAAGGCACTGGGCTCAGGCACTAGTGGCTCTGCTGTCTGAATTTCAGTGTGCCAAACATCATTAACCCTATGTACATGAAGTAGGTGAGAGAAATGGTTCTATCAAAATACTGTGGGAATCTGCAACAAGATTGCCCTTCTCATGTTTTGCTACAGTACTCAGCTGGTAACCTTCCTTAGTTATTGATGCACGTATACAAGTTTCTGATATTCTTGTTCTTATTGTCTATTTCAGGTTCATTAAGTTTACTGCTCAGATATTCCCTCTTTTTGTTCCTAAGATGTCTACTAGCTTTACACACTACATTGTTCAAATTATCCACATTACATTGGACTTGATCCTGTAACCACTGCATTTTAGTCCGCTTCCTTCAGTAGAAAAATTATCAACATTCTTCAACAAATCAGGGTTTACACTGCTTCCATTCATACAGACCTAGACTCTCTTTAGGTGAGATTTTGATATTCTCTTTGATGTATTTTCAAGCCCTATTTATGTCCTCACTATAGGCAAAATTAACGGCATTTCTCACTTATGCAGAGTTGTTTCAGATACAGCAAAACTTCATCAATCCAACTTGCACGAGACTGGAAAGGTGCTGAAATAACACAGTACCTGCACTGACCTCAGGTCATACAAGTAATTTTTTGTTGCTGTTCAAATACTTTGGCTGTACAACCAATCAGAGTGGTATTTCTTTTGGATATTTCCTCCATCTGCTGGTTCAGGGTCACCAGGATCCTCTTGTTTTTTCTGCAGTCCTCATAGGTAAAGAAGTTGATGGAGTACAGGCCAAGGGATCAGGAAATATCACAAGTTTTTATATACACACACTCTGAGACCTTGAATATGTCATTGACATATGCCAGTCTCATTGCCATAACTTTTTCTCTTGCAAAAAGTAGATGTTCTGGTCTTGAGACTACTCTCTTCAAGTGCTGGTTTATCAGGATTTCCAGATTATTGGATTTCTGATTAAACCAATCTTGCTGCATCTCGTGTTTGTTCTATTATGAGCTTCTTAGTGTTCATTATATGAGCACAAATGGTTTCAAAATTTCTACTTGCATGTGCAAACTTATAAGAATGATGCCAAATTAGTGTAAAGCTATAGGACTTAAACCATGTACTCACACCTGGATATCAACTGGTTCAGTATGCAAACTTTTCCCACATATTTTAATAAAACTTACCACCATGACTTATTAAACATGGAGAGGCATCTTCTCATCCTCTTCCCAAATAGCCTTTTCTCATCAACACTGCAAATTTGCTTCGGTGAATATCTTTCTCTAATTATCAAATGTTCTGTGGGAAACCTTGTTCCAGCTGCTACATCTAGCACTTGGCCTCTTCCCCAGCATACACAAGCTGTGCCAATTGGCACAATGCTCGACTCTCTCAAACTAACCACGATTTTCCATAAATTCTAGATATCTGCATTTCCTATGTCTTCTTGAAGTCAGTACCTATGTTTGAATGGCATAACTTTCTCTTAGGTGATAAGACAGCTCATATTCAGGTTACACTGGTTATGGCTGTTCATACAATGGGTCAGCACTGTTTCTAGCTCATGTTACATGCTCCAATTTGGTACCACAAACAGAGCTTTCAGGAACTTCTCTTATTTTCTTTTTAAGGAAGAATTGTACTTACAGTTTAACAAGATGAATTCATGGCTGTACATATATCCCTATTATGTTTGCTATGTTCAATTCGCCCTGTAATGTAAAGTTTGTAAGCTGCACTTAACTTTTAACAAGTAAATAGAAAAATGTTGTTCCATTGTGTAAATTCTATTAATCTGAACAGGAGAGCAATGTTCCACAGTAGGAATTTTCAACTGAATAGTGCTCCTGCCACAGCAACCTTGCATTTCAAAGTCTGAAAGCTAAAGGTTAATACCCTGCTCACTTTCTTAGCTTTATCACTTTGTGAATCACTTTCAGTGAATTCTGGACCCAGCATTTCACAAAATAATATTAAAATATATTAAGATCAGAGACTTCCAAGTAGGAGCACATAAGGGATGCAGATAAACACTAAAAACAAAAGACTCAAATTGATGAACTGAAGATGATATGAGGGAAATGTTACTCAATATGCTTGTAAACAAGCCACTTGCTAAGACCTTGTATTTGCAAGGTCAGTTTACTTGTTAAGAAAAAGGTGTATGTATAATTTTTTATCAAACGTCTGTAGGCAAGGTACTTGTTTAATAAGGGGTGAGTGTATTCCACTGATCTTGCTAGCCAGCAATTTATCTGGGCCCTGCATATCATGAAATGTACTAAGTACATATTTAAATTACTGATGCCCATAAGTAACACAGAACTGTTACAGCCAAAGTAATCACAAGGTACACAATTATCTTCACATACCAACTCTTCACCCACAGTGTATGAAAATGCTATTATACAACTGTACAACCAACTACCATCCAAAATTAAATGCTTATATGCCGACAAAAAGTATGATTTTTAGGCAGAATTTAAAAGAATTCCTATTACTGATATGGATGTTATACTGCTCTGATTAATTCATAATTAGCACTGTACCATGTACAGTACATATACCTTGTGTTTATAAGCACACTTTATTACAAAGTGAACTGTACATACATTATCAGTATCAAGTACAGATCTATAAAAAGGGATATTTGATGTATTTTTGATACAATGGCCAAAAAACCAATTTTATAGAAACTGCACACTGACAATATATGATATATAAAATCTGCCTTTTTTGCAGTAACAGCACATTTCAAACAACTTCTTACCAAGACAGTATATGTAGATTACCGTCAGTAAAATTCATACATACATGTCAGAAGCTCTTGTCCCAGAATGGTGTCAACAAGATATTTATTCTCCAGGTGTCACTTTTATGATTCCATGGACAACATTTTTACAGCAATTCTTTGATGAATACAATAACACAAAATTATATAGTAACCAAAAATTTCCACATTACATTATGTGCTGTTCTTCTTCTGGACATGTGAAGAAATTGTGCATTTAGGGAGAAAGAAATGTGAACAACTTGAAACAGATTATTAACCGCAGCCAAAGACTCCACACAAGGAACAGTAATGCTATCAAAATAGTACATGTAAAAGTTCAATGATTCACTAAGAAACTCTAATACATTAACCTCTAGGTCATGAAGGTACCAGACCCTGATAAGATGACTTAATGTAAGTGATTTCTATCAACACATGGAAGTTTGTAAAATTAGTCAAGACATTCAGAATAATCTGACAAATATTACAGTAACAATGTTGATGACATCCAACTGTAAGTTTTACATCAGGTTTCACTTCATTCTTAGGATCTAATTTCCATTCTAATGGACTGGATATTACAATCACTCTGTCCATTTTACTGTACATAATTCTATTTGGGACAACACATTTTGAATCACATTTCATATTGGAGAATTCAATAAAAATTTTCAGGAACTTCAGGTTTAATCAGGATCAGACATATTTCTGTGAAGGTGAAAATAAAATGAAGTCAGAATCAAAATGCACAAACACAGTTCTGCTGTGCAGATTTCCTCTATTTGAAACATAAATTAAATTATGAAGAAGAAAAAACAGCAAACAGCATATGTCATTGCAATTTCAATCCAGACTATATTTTTTTATCTTGGGCATCATGTTCATCATTCAACTTCACGCTTTTAACTCATGTTTATGAAGAGACTTTCAATTATAAATCAACTGGTTTCAATAAAATGTTCATAACCCACAGGTTGAGAACCAATGACATATTGTATTTGTGATTTATTCTACAATGCCATCAATAAGTCAGACCCAGACAGTATATAGATGAGGTAGTGCTAATGATTGATGAACTGGGAAAGAGTTGGAAGGAAGAAACTGTGACTGTAATGTGGTACTATCCCAGCATTTGCCCGAAGGGACTGAGGAAACCACAAAACTGAAGTCAGGACAGCCAATGACCTGGCCAAGATATGAAGCAGATATTTCTTGAAGAAGTGTCATGAGCGTTACTGCCATGCCTCCTCATTTGGCAAGCTAACAGGAACAGAGAAATTAATGAAAACACCTTTAGGAATATTAAAAAGAACAAAAGATACTAAATACTAAAGATATAGCGAAATGGAGCATCTGCTTAAGTATGAAGAGGTCAGGAAGAAAATGTGATATTTTCTGTCGTAATATGCATGTAATATTTATAGCCACAGCCTGATGAAAAGTGATCTTTATAAATCAAGATTATGTGTAAAGAGGAAGGAATTATAAAATTAAAGTTAAATGTAGCCCTCTGTAGTCATTCACGTGCAACTTTTTTTCGAGCACTGACAAATTCTCCCGGATAGTTTCGTTTTTATACTTGCAAATTCTGGTACCATTTAAACTGTTACCTTTGGTGGGAAACTCTCACATCATGCGTCATCTGAATCTGATGCTAAATTTCAGACACACACACCTGTCTGGCCTAATCAGTAAAAACATTTAACAGTTCCTGGTAAAAGAAGGAAAAAGACTGTTCTGGATGGCTAAGAATTTTAGTAAATGAAATGCAAAGCTCAGACATCTACATCATGATATTTAATGGAGATCCATAATAAAACTTACTTTATTTCATAAGGATTAACATGATGGAGATGTGTTAATTCTCTTCAAGTGGCATGATTGTTTCGATCCATTTAATGAATTTTGTTTTATTGCAGCCACTCATGATTGCTATTTACAATTAAATACATCAACAGTACATGGTTTCTGTTTGTCCATGTTATATACACACAGAGAGAATAGTCATTCTGATTCAGAAACAAATGCACGATGAAAATCATGAGCATCGGCACTACAGTCTTCAAGCAAAAAATCATAACTTGATAAATGTGCACGTATTCAATCCTGGCCCACAAACAATTACACACACACTCATACCACTGCTGGATATGCCAAACCTATGTTATATCCACACACACACACATGTACAAAACAGTCATTTGAACATAAAACTTGGGAGAAGAAATGAACAAATTCCCAATTCAGCTGTCCTACACATTTTCCCATCTTTCCAAAGGTTAAAAAAGGCTAGAGTACACTCTTATGGAACACACTGAAAGGTTTGAACACATAACTCTAGGGTGTGGGCACACTTACTTAACCAGGACTTCTGCCGCAGATTTTCAATTTGAGCAGTTTCACAACATCCCCTCTCTAAGGCAGACAAGACAACATTTGTACTTGAGGAGTTAAATGTCTGATCACACACAGATACTATGACGGAATTGTGACTCCCAGCCTGCTGGGAGCAAGCTATCACAATGACACCTCACGAACCGCTGTTGGTGTGCGGTGGGAGCGTGGAAGGCGTGCTCACAACAACAACTGGCTTCACCAATGTGGCTGTGCTCAGGTACTGAGTGTTCACCAATGGCATTGGACCTACAGACTTCAGAAGTGATGTGGTTGTCATCATCTGCAACACAGCATTTCTCATAATGTGTATACAGAGTTCATTTGTTATAGTTAAGACAACATTAATAACGTAATTATGTCTAATGTACAACATACACTGCATAAAACTTCTGACATGTGTTTCTTGCCATCTGCCAGACCCTTGAAAGGGCAATAAATTCTAACAAATCAATATAAAGTCACCACCAAATTCAGTTCACCAAAATCACTACCTTCATCACACACAACAAGACTTAATTTTACATCTTTCTGCTTCATGGCCCTAGCCAATTTACACCACTTCTTAATTTATGACCCCACATTTTTGGTTTAATGCTGTATGGCTGGTTTATTACCATTTATTTTCACTCATTTTTTTTATGGAAATATATTTTTTATTTATATTTTTCTGATTTACATCCACTTTTTCAGGAAGGAAACTAGAGCATAAAACAAGGCCTTGGTGTAATGTTAAACAGTACGGAGTAGGATTAAGGATCTTGCATTTTCATTTACACTGTCAAGGCAATACAAATATATACCTTGAACATCAAAGGAGAATAAAATCTGAAAACAGTTTCTCCAAATAAATAAGACAGCATTGTGTGTCTAATGCCTTGATGCAGATGTAATTTAAACAAACACACATGCAAAATGAAAAGCTGTTTGAAAGTACAGATCTGTGCATTCTCAATGCAAGGTTAGAGTTTATAAAGCGGGTCAAACTTTGTGATACAAAGTGCCGCATAAAATCCTTATACAAATAAATTAAGCGGGAATGACATCCATACATTTAATCCTGAAATCTTTCAATGCTTGTTATTAACAGTACTGACATGGCAGCCACCATATAAGTTCCATATCTTGCGCAGAAAAATTCAGCTTCACTTATAACAAGCGATAATACATATAGGCTATGAATTATACATCCATGCCTATTGGGGCCCTCTGCAACTGAATACACTGGTATATTTAATAACATTTACTGTAAGGCATTTTAAACAATGTGTCTAAATGAATAATATAGCAGGGTCTGGGTAGGCAGCAAACATTTGTCTGACATGTTTCTTATTAAGAACGCTTTGAAACAAGGAGATGCACTAGGACCATTGTTTTTCAACCTTGCTTCAGAATATGCCATTCGGAAGGTTCAGATAAAAACAGTTGGTTCGAAGGTACATGGTTTATGCTGATGATATAATGAGCGGAAGCAAATATTCCTATACTATAGAGAAACACGCAGAAGTTTAAGTAGTCAAGTAAATGCAGAAAAAACTAAGTATATGGTCATGTCTCAAAGAGTGTAGCATGTGGCACATGGGAGACAAGAGAGGTGCAAACAGGGTTTTGAGAAAAAGAGACCACTTGCAAGATCTAAGATGTCCATTGGAGGATAATATTAAAATGGATTTTCAAGAAGTAGGATGGGCAGGTATGGACTGGATTCAACTGGCTCAAGATACTGATAGGTGGCAGGCGCTTTAGAATGCAGTAATGAACCCTTGGTTTCTATAAAATTCAGTGAATTTTTCAACTAGATGAGGACCTAACAGATTCTCAAGCAGGACTCTGTTCCATGGAGTCAGTTATTTGAAGATAAAACAGTTATCTCGAAGTGCTTCAAATTTAATTTTGTGTATATATTTGGGTTACTTCCCACTGACTGAAGTCAAATTAATTCTAACTCAATGGCATGAGGTTTTAGTTAAGCAGACAGGTGGTCATGAATCTTCCGCTTGTTATGGAAAACTTAACATTTGTCACGGTCTTGACAGAAGCTTATGTTCTCTCAGCTAATTTCAGTTAGCATCTTCACACCCAAATCTCTGACATCTATTTTAACCCTTCAGAGTGGGGGCATTTAAACCCCAGTTCATACTGTGATGTGGGAAGGTTTTTCTATGGGGCATTTAAATTTTGAGCTAAATTGTGCAGGAGTCTATTCAAAATAATGTAGTTTGGTTAATAGTGGTTGGATTTCGATGAAACTTGAAACGAAGTATTTAGGAATGTCTAGGCTTTTCGAATATCCAATCAAATCTTACCTTAAAAATTTAACTTGGTGTGAAATGCCTTGAAACATTCTTCAACACATTGGGCTGCTTCACATTCAGGGCACTAAAACACTTGTCTCCTTCCTTCTATTGTTTTTGTAACACTACACACCTCTTTGTTGGCCTGGCCTTTTTTTCTGTCAGTGGTATTCTTCCTGGAAAATGTCTTTCAAGAAGTCGCGGCACATTTTTGTCCGTGGAATGATGGCCTTGAAATTTCCTGACACTTCCACTTCCATGTTCAGTGAGTAGTGCCTGTACCAGTTCTACTCTGAATT
>Ga0131853_10008505_pt1 | contig 18718 bp, 11 predicted proteins | sample TergutLab28metaG_FD_92764 | JGI IMG/M metagenome (GOLD analysis project Ga0131853, IMG submission 92764) | Labiotermes labralis P1 segment gut microbial communities from Petit-Saut dam, French Guiana - Lab288 P1 (version 2) (version 2) | ecosystem: Host-associated > Arthropoda: Insects >...
TACAACAAGTTCTGCTTAAAATGTAGGCTTTTCTTTTGCAATTCATGAACATCTAATGTAACCATTTCAATGAAATAATTCCAGCACCATAATCATCATTTAAGTATGGATCATTCACTTAACAGATCATATTTCAAAGCACACTCCTGTATTTTATCTTTCTGCAGTTGGTACTCTCCACATTATGTGCATCACCCAGTCTCAAGAAGATACTTTAGTGTTAAAATGACCCATGGTTAACATATTTTTGCCAAGAATATGCAGTGTTTCCTTCATAAGTAGCTTTTCAATAATTAAAAAAAAGAACTTAGTTAAGGGGAAGATTTCTTGTAAGAGAAGTAAGGAAAATATAAATATTAGGTTCATATTTTGCACCCACTTCTGGATTATCAGCACAACCTGGATACACAGCGCCTTTATTGTCAAAATCAAATTCATAAGCAACAAGTCATAATGGACCATTCAAACAACACAAGCCCAGTCATTTGTTGTTGGCAAAAAAAGCATTTTCTTCATTTACGATACTTGTTTCCTCCAATTCAGGGCTGTCATTACACAGATTATTAGTGTTCCTTAAGTCATAGTCCATCATCATTACTGCAACAAAGCCTTCAGGACCATAACTGAAGATCAGACCTTGTTGTAACACCCTTAAAATATGCTGCAGGTAGTGAAAAATGAGTAATAAAAACTGTGGAACAGTCAATGGGTCACATGCATGCAGTGAAGTAGTCCACAGTCGATTATGAGGTATGGTACAGTTAATATCAAGGAATGAATGATGGTTGTAAAGCTTTTTAAATGTACCAGATGGTAAATTTTTGTATAAAGATCTGAAAAATAAATTTCTAAAGCAGGAAACTTTTTACATGAGAGCTTTTAACGTTTGTAAACTTGAACGTTATTTGTGGGAGTTTCTGTGTGGCTTCCAAATCTGACTTTGTATCTGGGAACTGCTTACCTAGGCAACACTGTACAAGGATTAAGTTCTTTGCCTACTTTCATTATTACAGTGGTTCTCAAACTGTGCTCCATGGAAACCAAAGGCTACATAAATTGTTTTCAGGGACTCCATGGGTATCTCATCAAATGATACATTTTAAATACACAGAATGTTCTTATTGGACACAGGATACTGTTTCAACTGTAACATTGTGATGTAACACTGCTGCCAATAAACTGTATTGGCAAAACCCATTTGAGAGTATAGTCCAGCAAGAGAACCAAGAGAAATTACCGAGATCATTGTTTCCAAACCAAACAAGTCACAAACAACTTTCAATTCACACTCTGGAATCAGTCTATTATCCCATACTTCAGTGTGTTTGATTATGGTTCTGAGTTTAGATTAATGTCAACATGTTCTACCACATTTAATTTTTAACAGGAACTAAACACATTTTATTTGCCTACAAATCCATAATTTTCTTTCAAAAGCAAAAGGTATCCACAAAAAGAAAAGTATGGGAAACACTCCATAATGCTAGAAATTGAGGTTTTAGGGTTTTGAAGTAACACAGAATAAACATCAAGTTTTATGGATAAACAGAACAGCCTTAAAAGAAAAACACACTTTAAATTTCATAACATATAACTTTGTTACAAACTCCACGAAATACTATGTTAAGTCTAGCTTTCTGCAAGTGTCAAGAATATTATGAAATGTACAGTTCTTTACATCAACTAGTATCCCATTAAACATTTTACTGTATTAACAGGTTTCTTCTGACCCATCAGTGCTTTAACAGTTGCAGCAACTGAGTTACAAACTCTAATTATTCAATGCAAAAATCTATCAGTGACTCAATGGAACAGTCTTCCATTAGCACTTAACAGTTATTCACATGATCAGGAAATTTCCTACTGTCACAGAAACTGAAGGATCATTACTGTCACCAAAAATGCCTGCCACAAATTCACAAATATCTAAACAGTTAAGTGTGTTTCCATATTGTTTAACTCTGGCTATATGAAACTCTTCACACATATCAATAAGTAATACACAAATGTACGTCAGCACAATCTATTTATTCTATAGTATGGCTACATGTTTTGACTAGATGTTAGTCATCTAATCGAAACATGTAGCCATACTATAGAATAAACAGATTGTGCTGACGTACATTTGTGTAATACTTATTGATTTTCAAGCACATCGTGATGTCTTCATTCAGAATCTTCACACATATGTTTTCACATTAAAATACATAAAAAACAGGTTTGAACACCTAGGACATGAATGGGGTAGAATGGGGAAGAACAAACTCCGCCTTTGGCACAAAAGAAGCGATGATACTATCCATGAACATGGAAGTTAAAACGTCAAAAATATGACATTTCATTACATGTCAGATCCAGCCTACCTTACTGCCTCCACCAACTGGTCCACCTTCAGAAACAACAGCTGATCTGCGAGATGCTGTAGGCATGATGAGCACCATGTTGTCAATCTCATTGGCAGATATAAAATTCTGCTCCTCACGCATGAAATACTACAACAAATAAATATGTTTCTAAATCATCTGGCTTTCTCACTGATTTAGGATAATATTTGTGGACAATTATTTCAGTACAAATAATAAGACATACCTTCAAACAGAGGTACCAGAAGAATATTAGGGGAGGAATTAGGGATATATAAGAAATAAGAACTTTGTTTGGTTTTATGGTAAAAGATCATGAAGTGAAACAGCCCCATGTTAAAATACCACTTTTCTTACATGTATGTCATAATGACAGGAGGGACATTATTACACTGCTATAATATCTCCGTACCTGCGACTTGGACCATATATTGAAGATGTCTGCAACATGGTTGTACAGATCTTCAGCTTCTACAACATTATTTTTCAACCAGTGGTTACGCTGCTGATCAACATACTTGATAAGAAGTGGATAGAAGGCATAGATATCTCTTACAAGCAGGTGCCAGTCTTCTTGAATTTGGGACTCAACCTAAAATTGATATTGAAAGATGGTAAGAAAATCTTTTTTCTTACAAAAATGGTACGTTGCACAAGTATCATGAAGGAAGAAGAAAAAATATTTTATAGTGAAGAAAAAAAGATGTTCAGTATCACTGAGATGTGACAGAAATGTGTCCAGTGTGTGAATCAACATAAAAAATTAGATGTGATAATTTAGCAAACAAGAGGCACACTTAGAAAAGAGAAAAAAACACAATACTAGTGCCTGCATATATTTCCTTATTTTCTTAAACAGACTTTGTAAGACAGCTATGATTTTATTTTATGTTGTTTGCCTCTATAAGCACACACTGAGTTAATGTGGGTATACTGGTCTGAGTAAACCATTATGTGGGAATACCAGTAGAAGTCTGGCAGATATAGCAACCCATACTTGGCAATAACATGTATCACCCATTGGTCTTCCAAGTATGTGTCTGATGTAACATTTTCACTTGTAATTCACATGTGGCAGGAAGGTAACCTTTCTCTATCATGTAAATATGAGGGGGTGCTGATAAGTCCTTAGCCTGACCAGGAAGGAAACAAGCTACAGTGACCAAACTCTGGATTTATTCAACATAGTCCCCACGAAGCTCAATACACTTCTTAGCCCATTGCTCTAACTTTTGCAAGCTACTCAAAAAAAATTCAGAAAGTTGTCCATCCAATCAGGTCTCTGAAGCAGCAAAGACCTCCGTGCTGGATGAAAAATGGCGACTTTCAATTGTATTTTCAGTCCAGGGAACAGGTGGTAGTCTGACAGGGCCAGATCTGGAGAAAGGGCGGGTGATCAAGACATTAGAAGCCCAAGTAGGCCAGTTTCTTCTGGGTTGCAAGTGCCCGGTGAACCGGGGCATTGTCATGCAAGAACAAGACCCCCCTTGGTGACCTTCCCACGGCCTTTTCCCTTCAAAATATCCTTCAATTGCGCCAGCAGAGATCAGTAATACTCCGTGTCGATAGTTTGGCCCTTTGGAAGATAATCAATAAGGAGGATGCCGTCTTGATCCCAAAAAATCGAGGCGAGAACTTTTCCAGCGGATTTTTGCACTCAGAATTTTTTGGGGTGGGGTGAGCCACTATGCCTCCACTCCATTCATTGTTGCTTTGTCTCTGGATCATAGTGATATAACCAGGTTTCATCCATGGTCACCAATCGTGACACGAAATCATTTGGATCGCGTCGAAAAAATTGTAAAAGTTGGCTCAGACGACTGGCACCATTGACGTTTTTGATCGGCGTTCAGGCATTTCAGGACCCACTTCGCGGAGAGCTTCCACATGTCCAAATCTTTCTGAATGATGGACCCAACCCACTCACGTGAGATGCCCAGTTGTTCGGCTATTGATTTAGCTGAAATCCGGCGGTCTTCCAAGATTAGCTTGTGAATTTGATCAATAATCTCCGAGGTGGTCACTGTTTTGGGTCGTCCAAGACGAGGCGCTTCATAGGTGGAAAAATCACCATGTTTAAACTGGGCCACCCAGTTTTTGATGGTGGCATACAATGGTGCATGTTCCCCTAATGTTTCTGTCAGAATGTCATGAATTTCCTTCTGTGCTTTGCCTTGCAGGAAAAAAAACCTGATGACAGTTCACGTCTCCATGTTGTTGGAATCGCGCGCATCACCTGACATGTTTCCTTTCAGTCTCTGTAACAAGAAAAGACTTGCAATTCGGCACATGAAGAGACTCCTTTCCAACGACATTATCGATTCCGTCTTATGACATCGGGAAGTAGGTCAGGCTAAGGACTTATCAGCACCCCCTCTTAGCTTGAGAAGCCTGTCTGCTATTCACGCACTGCTTCTATCCTTCACCTTTGTAAAATATAGGAGGCCAAAACACCACAGTAAAAAATTCAAACTGTCATTCCAGGCACAGCAGCAGGCCATTTAAAGAGGTTAACAGTGGTGCAGATAACCAGATAGGGCGCTCCTTGTACCTCTACAATCAGGAGCCCCACATACTTCTTAGCAAATGTTCAACCAGATTTCATAACAGCATTGCAGTATGAATTTCACCATGAAACAGTCAAGAATGGGATCTGGTCTGAGAGAACTCACAACAAATTTTAGCATACTACACAACTTGGTGGCCTCCTAACCCACAGCCAGCCACCCCCTGCCCTGCTACTGGAAGTTAAGATGATATACAGTGTAAGAACATGTATCTGAAGCCTTAGGAGCCAAGAAGGCTAGTGTTAGTTCCACTCTTACACATAACTTGATGCAAGGATTATCAGTTCCTTACCTGGGAAGTGTCATCAGAGGCTGACTTGATGAAACCTCTCAGAGACTCTTCTTTGTGGAACATATTGTCTGTTCGTTTCTTTACACGTTCAGCCAAAGGCAGGAATGGTTCTTTCAGCAGCTCTTCAGATGAATTAATGATAATCTGCTGCGTGTATGCTATATGAAGTTTGAAAGGTGTACATTTTATTCTAAATGATATAACACTAAAGAAGTTTTAAATATCAGCTTCTCAACAGGAAAGTGTACAGATGTGTAAACATCCAAATAAATTACTCAAGACATGGCAATATTGATGATGACAAGCAACTCAAGAGCTTATAGTGGCTTACCTGCAATCCTTGTCATCCAAGGAGCATTTTCATTACCAATGTTCTTTTTGATGAGATTCAGAACGTTCTTCAATAACTGGTTCATATGTTCACTTGTCACCATCGATACATGAGTTCTGAGTAGTAAGAAAAAAATAAATTATATTCTACTTATATTTACAGTGCAGTCTTAGTTTCATTCCATACACAACCTATATCTTGAAAGTTCCATGACTGAATGTATTGCAGAAAAAGCAGGAATATCTGGCCAGTTCTATTTCCACGGAAGTAAGTAGGATTATTCCTGTACTGCTGCACAACTTTTGACATGTTCTGACCTGCACCACTACATGCTGCAATGTTTCTCAATTATGCCACATGCAACATTTCCATGGGCAGTTTATTTACACCAATGGGTGAGTAAAGAATGAACATTAAGTTTTGTGTGAAGCTTGGGAAAAGTACCACTGAAACTTACAGCCAGTGTATGGTGATGAAGTGTTATCATGTGCATGTGTGTTTGAATGGCAAGCGTTTTCACAAAGGATGGGAGACAACAGAAGATGATGGAAGATCCGGCCGTGTATTCCTGAGAAAATTCAGGTGAGTCCAGATTCTTCTTGCAACAAAATCCTCAAATTACCATCCAAATGTCAAATTACCTGAACATCAGCTATTTTGAAGGAAAGCCTTAGCACCAGAGTGTAAGTACACCATACTCATTTTTATGTTGTCAGTTTTGGAACTTTCCAGACATAGGTTGTATATACTGGCCATGTACATTATTGACCTTGAGGAAAGTTATACCATCTTCTACAAGGAGACACCACTTGGAACAGTAAAAATTCAATGCTGCTTTTAAAAACCTAATGCCTTCATCTTCAAAGTCTACTACATAAGGATACAGGCTTTAAGCTTGTCTGAAATGTTGCTAAATTTCTACCAGACTATATGGCATTACATCAGTGCAAGAAAATGTCAAATCTCCCAGGAAGTGACATGAGGAATCCATTCTTCCTGGGTATTTAGAACCCCTGAAGATGAAGGAACTGTGATCCTTTGAAATGTCAGAAATATCTCACCCACTGATGCAGGTTAATATCCCAACAGAACAGATTCCTTTACCACACCAATGTGAAAATCTCAAAAACCCATAAGATGTACTACACTCAATCATATATGAGATATTTGGTTTAGTATCAGGGATATGTGCATAACCATGTATTGAAATTGCATATATCAAGATTTGACTGAACAAAAACGGCACTAAGACACTTTCCAGAAAAATTAATGTTGTGAAATCCTAATTGGATGTATCTTGGTTTTTTTAAACAAGAGTGAGCCCTTTGGGATTTGGCTGGACTCCAAAATGTATTCTGAGCTCTTTGTATGGTTTTCTTCAGCCCTTCGAAGCAAATGCCAGGATAATACCTCAAATTAGGCCACAACTGCTTTCTTTCACATCCTGTCTAAATTCATTATCCGGCAATCAATCATACAACGTGAAACACTGACAGGATTACTGAATAAACCTTCAATAAAAAAATAAAAATCTACAAATTATCTACATTTTTGCTAATACTGTGAGTTATATATAATTAAAAATGTATAATAAACAGTAGCAATTTGTTTTTGAAAAACTGTTTTCCTGATTAGATACCTGGGACATGGAAGGCTTACACCGTGTTTGTAAAAAAGTGCATTACAGAAGTCAGCCGCAAATCAATGGACTCACCCTCCTGTGGGACTGACATTGTCTGGTCCTTGTGACCACCAAAAAGGTAGGTATGAACACAGTAAAGGTAAGATGACATCTATGACATGAGGAGCATCTGCATAAGTCTTCTCTGATTCAGTAAACTGGTCCACCTCTGCAATAACAGCTTCTAGCGTTGGCATACTAGCTTCCATCTTAGCCATCACATCTGCAACAAGGGATTGTGTGAAAAGGTAAATACACATTGTACCTACGTCCAGGTAGTAACATGTAACTGTAAGTCAACTTATGTCTCACTTATTGTCATAATAGTATAATTTTTCTCTCATGCCTTGATTTCATTATAGTTACTGACTGCTGAAGTGGAAGGTTTACTGTTTTATAAGGAACCTGAACAATACAGGTTACCTCCTCTGTTTCACCTTTCACAGAAACAAATATCCGTAAATCAGTGCTGTCACATATCAGTAACAGATGCTTCTACGTAAGTCAGATCCTAAGTCACAATGTTACAAACTATGTAAGTACTTCCAATAACATGTATTATCAACCACTTACACTAAATTTTACTAAACTTTAGTACTTGCAGATGAACTGTTTTATCAATTGCACAGACTAAATTTTACTAAACTTTAGTACTTGCAGATGAACTGTTTTATCAATTGCACAGATAACTGTATAATATTATATATCATGACTAATGACCAATTAATTGGGACAGGCATGCAAGGAAATGGTCATGGCCTGTAAGGTACTCTATTCCATGAGCCAGACATGTTCAGTTGGGACAATAACCAAGCTACAGTCTGGATGACCAAGGAAATGGGGCTCAACTCCTGGCTGGGGTGAGGGTGTTCTCTTGTCCATTGGAAGTGACTAATCCTGCCTCTTGTCTAATGTGCACCAGAGGCTCTTCCTGGAAGTCAGTTAGAGATACCACACAGAACTAAATCTGGGCAGGACTGGATTATGTTAGGACATATGACATGTTATACAAAACTTCAGGATGTACTCTGGATATGGTACATGCTTTACAACCATTCCTTCAATAAACTCTTGGATGCAAATTCTTGAATTTATTAAGTTTACAGTTACCCTGTACTTTCCCGTGCTCCTTCTCATTTTCTTGGCTTTCTGACTCAGAAACTGAGATTACCTCTCACTACAAGTTATTACTGAACTCACAACACAGTCACCACTGTTAGATATGCAGGCTTCCAAAAATAACAGTACAGTGATGAAAGCAGTAATATTCTCATCTAGTATTTTTACACAGACATTCTGTAGTGTCTATGGATAGGTGTGTAGTGTAAAGAGAAGCTATGCACTGGACCCTTGTTTCTCACAATAATCCTGCCCATTCAACAATATCAGTTTGGACATTTCCGGCCACAAATTCTGAACGTGTTATTCCTCACCCTTCATACTGACCAGACCTAATGCCATGTGACACTTCCTTTCCCGAGACTCACCTTAGAACTTCAAGGAAGAGATGTGACATGTTACACGTTACATAAAACAAAGAAAGAAAACACAGTAAACTTCAGAAGTTCAAAATACGATTTCCATGGATATTTCAAACAATGGTAGAATCCCTCACATCACTCTGCCAGGCTACAAGAGAGTTACTCTCAAGGGGACAGTATGAATTCACTGCTGAACACAGTACGTACCGAGACAAAAAGGATCATTCATAAAGGATTTGGTTCTATCTCTCATAGGTAAAAGAGTTGTTCCTAACTATTTAAATGCCACTAACCCTGCGCCTCCAAGGAATGATCCGCAATGCGGTTGAGAAGGGAGAACTGGTTATGCTTGTTGAGATGAGGCTCCAAGAAAGCAACTGGGAATGTTGAAGAGAATGCTCCTAGGCAACTTCCTAGAGCAGGGCGATGTCTCTCAATTTCAGTCTTCAAATATTTCCTGAAAGCAATCAGACATTATGATGTACATGTGTCAATTTAACTACAATAATTACATACCTTTGATGCTATAAGCAAAAATGAATTACCTGTCTCCTGTCAAAGATCCATCAGTCCCCAGTGTGAATAAACTGCCCAGCATCTTGTAAGAAGCCACTTGGATTTCATCCACTGGAGGCAAAGGTAAAATGTAGAAATGTGATTATCTAATGAGAATATTAACCTTAGAATGTAATCAGTCCACAGCACTTGCAAATTCAACTGCAGAAAAAAAGTAAACACTATCCAATTTTAATTCCATAAAATAAATTCCTTCTCAGGATATCAACTTTGCATGCAGTTGGACAGACTTAAAAATCTTTTCTCATACACTGTCAAACTTTCTGGTAACTAATCAGCTCTACTTGTTTGGGAAATTCAGAATTTCTCTATATGTTTCTCAATTTTATGAACATTTCTTCCGAAATGCTTACATAAGAGGTCACTTCCATACTCGCAAGCTGCTAGATGATCAAACATGGAGGTGAGGACTGGTAGAACAACACCATTTATGTAAAAAAGGGATGTAGACGTTTTCAAGTGGGTTCCCCTCAGATGGCTGTAACGGCCCTAGACAGTCCAAACGTTTCTTGTCAGTTAACAGTAACAAACAATTTTCAATTCATACTAGAAGCAGCATGATAATTGTCTTCAGTTAAACTTACATCTTGTAGATTTTGAATAGTGTGGCCAAGATCTTCTGCAGTGTTGTTGAAAAATGTCAACATTGAGGTTCGAATAAATTCGGGACAGTTCTTCACCAGTGACCTGCAATGAAAATTGTTTATTAAAACTAACCGTTGTCCAACAGGTATCACAAAAATTATGGAGCAATGTATGTAGAACTCCCATTAACATGTTTTTGAATCACATTCACAAATACATGTTCACTGTAATGAGGGGCAAACAGCCTTAACTCTTACAAGATATCTTCATACTATGCCTCCATTTAAAAGACTACAGGTACAAAACTTCTGGGCTTTGGTCCAACTTGTGCTTAATTATGAAATGGGTAGCCATAGCTGGACTAATAACCCTAATGACACAGGGTACATATGAATAATGCATGTACAGTGTGCTTTTTTTAATTGGTGTTGGAATAAAAACAATATATAAATCTGTACACTTCTGTGGTTATGCCTCATAAAAAGCAAGAGTCAGAATTAAATGTGAAACTGAAAACAAGAATAAATAAAACACTTACTTGGCATCAATTCCCTTCACTAGTACTTGTAAACATCTAACAGTAATGCGCACATCAGCTCCAAATGCTGCCAGGCGGGAACGTAGCAGGTTGGCAAGTTTGCAAAACAAACTAGAAAAGAGAAATTGAAAGAAATTTTGTACAATCACTCACCACACCCCTGCCTCCCATAAATCCAACCCCTCATCTGTACCTCTAGGTTATGTTGATCCATACCCTGGGTCAAGGGGGAGAAGGTAACAGGTGTGGAGAGGACACCCTGTAGAGGGTTACTACGACAAACATTGGCTAACAGGGCTCTGGTCTACCCAAGCCATGGTGGAAGGTATTGTGCTAAAGGCTGCATGGCAATGGGGAGTAACAACAGTGTTGTAAACAATCCCCTTGGGGAACCAGGCCACACCCCAGTGTATGTAGGCCCTCCAGCTGTGTGGGGCTCCAGGGATGGTTGTGACCATATGTTTTCCCCCCCATTTTTTGGGAGAGCTCCTTAACTGGGGACTCTGAGAGATGTGAATGAATGAATTAACCAATGGCATCTCTCTCCATAGGGGCCCCTTTGGAAGAACAGTGAGAGGGGCTCCTTTATCGGGGAGTTTGAGAGAAATGTGAGATTTTGTTTTATCAGGAGATCTTTCTTTTTTTTCGGGACTCCAAGCAATGTGTAAAAGAAGGCTCTGGAAAGGGGCATCTCTCCATAGGGGCCCCGTTGGGGGACCTGGAAGGGTGGTTCGTTTACCCGGGGACTTCGAGAGACAGTAAAAGAGGGCACTGGAAACAGTGTCTCTCTCTACGGGGGCTCTGTGAGAGAAACCTGGGGGGAGGGCTCCTTTACTGGGAATCCTGAAGGATATGTAAAAAAGGCCCTGGAAACGAGTGTCTTTCTCAATAGGGGTCCCACTGGGGGGAACAGGGAGGGGACACTGCTCTGCGGGGACTTTGAGGGAAAGGGGAGATTTTGATTTATCAGGAGGCCTTGTTTATTGGAAAATCCAAGAGATTTACAAAAAAAAAAAACTCTGGAAATGGGCATCTATCTCCATAGGGGCCCCACTGGGGAACCTGGAGGAGGGTTCATTTACTGGGGACTTTGAGAGAGAGTAAAGGAGTGCTTGATAAACACAGCATTTCTCTCTATGGGCGGTCTGTGATGGGAACATGGAGGGAGGGCTCCTTTACTGGGAACTCCGAAAGCTAGGTCTTAACAGCACCCAGAGAAAGGCTTGAAAACTGATTTCAGGTCTTAGTCCGACTGTTAAGACCAGACTACTGTCCTTTAACAGGACACAGTCCAGGGTTGTTACTGGCCTCTTTACTGGACATAACCTGCGAAGATATTTTTACTTAATGGGGCTGACCAATAGCACCTTATGTAGGAGGTGTGGAACAGAGGAAGAGAACTCAGACCTCATCTTGTGTGAGTGCAAAGTTTTGGCTTCACTCAGACATTCATATCTGGGCTCCTTTTCTTGGACCCAGAGGATGTTAAGACTATCTACATCTGGGGGCAATCTGGAACTTCAGTGGAGGAACAAGGCTCCCATGACTTGGCAACAGATTAAGGAGGCACAAAGGACCCGTCTAAAGGCATGGGTGCATCAGGACTGAAAGGCCTTGAACCCAACCACTAATCTAACCTAATCTAACCTAATTTAATCTAATCCATCACCACAACCCTACTCACTCATCCCACCACCCAAACACACACACAGACACACACATACATGTGCATGTGCCTGTGTGTGTATGTGCATGTATGCATGAAAGCACCTGAACCTACTTCTACTACACCTACAATTAACATACAATTCCCAGATCAATATGTGAGAGTACAAATTCAAGAAGTGGGCCTGGTAGCTCAGTCAGTATAGCAACTGACTACGGGCTGGATGGTCTGGGATCGAATCCCGGTGGAGACGAGATTTTCCGCCTGTCCAGACTGGCCCTGGGGCCCACCCAGCCTCCTGTATAATGGGTACCGGGTCTTTCCTGGGGGTAAAGTGTGACCGGCGCATACTGCTGACCACTCACCCCCTTCTAATGCTGCAGTCGTGGAAGAGTACAGCTATACCACTACCCACCCTCTGGGCCACACCAGGCCTATAATGGGATCATTTTACCTTTACCTTTTTTTTACAAATTCAAGAAGAAATATTACGCAAATAATGTGCTTTATTAGAAAATATGAAATGGAACAAGTCACACCTTCCAAATGTGGGATTTTCTGTGTTTTTCTTATATTATTAAAAACAATTAAGACTGCCAGAATATCCATCACTCTTATCCTGCTGTCCAGTCTATCTATATGCCTACATTTCTTAATCCAAAGATTGAAGACAGGTATTATGTGAAAGCATTTTTTCCTTTGACTTTTGTAATGTTAGCAAAATGGTTCTCTATTAATATTGTGTTAGGATGACAAAAAAACCCTGTCACTTGTTTAATCCATCATGCAAAGTGGGTACAGGGAAGTTACATCAGAAGATCCCAGGGACAGATGAACAATTTAATGTGTTTACTAGTTTTGAATGTCCCTAAGTACAAAAATGTGCAGCTCTTTTCTGGTTGAAACAATTACTGATACAGCAAACAAATGTTAAAAAATATCAATTTAAATTATATAAAGTAAGAAAACATGAGACTATAATTTCAAATTTCTATGCAGACCACTTATACTTCTTTTATTAAAACTTTATATCAGGAGATTTATAATGGTGCTAGACATAAATTTCAGTAAATCTAAAATCCTACTTTTGCTTGCCATAAATTTGGGTCAAGTATCTTCCAACTTCACACCCATATTTTCAGTATCATACCTTAATCTCCATATCTAACTGGTCATAATGAAATGTGAATTCTGAGATCCTAATAATAATAAAGGCTAATGACACTGCAGTCAAGGTATGTGAGGCCTATTCCATAACAGAAAACCCTACACTGAGCTTGAACTATGAAATGTAAATTTGACCCACACACACAGAATGTACAACCGACAAACAAAGGACTAAAGTACATCTCACCTTTTAAGACACACATGGCCCTTACACAAAAACTTTGCTTTATTTTTTAACTTATTTTGATAAACTGTACATATGTGGTTTTATGAAGCACATACAAGTGAAACCTGTTTGAAAACATTGCTGTGGCAGTCTAGATAGTACAGCGGTATGTTTGACACAGTAAACACAGTGGCAGACATCTGTGTAGAACACTACAGTTGACTGAGTGAGTAGCTAACATGGATTACAGAATAGTGACGTTTGAAGATATATACCAGATGGCTGAAATTCATAAGTGGATGTGTGCTGTTAAAGTGCTGTTGTGTGTCAGTTGGTTTCATATGTTTTGAACAGGAAGGCAGTGAATGACAAACATGCAATGACTATAACAAGCTCACACTGTCACTAATCAGGAGCACACTGCATAAGTTGGGAATGTTGTGTGTGAGGACAGACATCAGACTGTCCTTCTCCTGTCAGAAGCACTGAATATGTACACTGGCATGTGCATGCAATCATATGGTATCCTGTATATCACACAAGGTGTCTTCCCTGAGGGTCTCATGTCTCTTATTACACACACACACACATACACACAAGGAACACTGTAGGTCAATGTCACCAGAACATTTGCAATGGTAACATAGTGAGCACAATGTGCAAAATCAAGAAAAACACATCATGGTAAATTCAGTTACAGCATCATGCTGGAACATAACAGTGCTTTCTCCAGTGACCCACAATGCCATACAACGGCAGGTGCTCAAAAAGGCCTTCATATAGCCTAAACGTATTGCTATATGTCATTAACATTCTGGATTGTTATAGAAAGCCCTCAAAGGCTATATGTTCATGTTAGATGACGATATGAAGAGGCTGTGGTACAGAGGTTAAGACAGTAACATAATTATTCTTTGCCAATGGGATCCTGTGTATCAATGGGACTCCTGTCTAGATGCCTATGATGAATTTTTTGGTTACATTACCATCACCCATATGGATCCTTGAATGAGTTTCAGCTGTATGTACTTCATAAAATATTGATATGAACAAAAATGGATTTCAGTTATGTATATGAAATAAAGGGTTTACATGTAGGTTGTATTGGGTTCACATAACAAATATAAGACTGCCAGATTTTAATATGACTTTGTCCCTACTGCACTTATTTACATACCTGGCCACCATTTCTTTCTCCTTTAGAGATGCTGCTCCTACATTGTTGGTGGCAGTTGCTACAGCAATAAAGTAATTTCTGTGAGTGCTAAAATATTTTTCCATCAATGGCAACACTACCTGTAAATGTAATAAACAGAACAAGTTCAATTTATTACACATATTACAGCGTGAATCTTCTTACGGTCTATTGTAAATTGAAAGATCAAGTACTAGATTGCATTCTGTGGTGAAATCACTTTGTAAGAGGCTAATGGACCTGTCAAAAGACAGGGTATGAAATGAATGGATCTGAGCAGTAGGTATAAGAATGAAGAGTAAATAATACCATCAGCCCTGACAAATTTTATAGCCCATAATCATAAAAACAGAAATTAATTTGTACTAGAAATAGGCAGAACACTTATGAGAAGGTACTCAGATGTTCTTCAAACTCTACTAGAAATGCGAGTTACTTCTGAAGTTCACAATTTAGTGTTCTGCTTGTGTTTCTGGCGAATTGAACTCCATTCTTTAATTATCAAACTCACGCAGTTGTACCTTATTTATTATCTATCTTCCTGAATATTTTCAAATATGCAAATGATACCTTTGAGAAAAATTTGATGTCTCTTGTGGATCTTTTGAAGCTGTTCCTTCTACTGAAAATGCTTGACGGTTTAAGAAGCTTCATGTTGATGGAAGCTGTGTCCAAGTACTGAATAAGTTTCTCCAGCAGGCTGTAGGCAAACCTCAGCTCCACAGATGCACTCGCAGCTGCTTGCTCTGATTCAGTTCCACCACCACGGATTGGCCTTAGTAGAAGGAAAATTAGCCCCATTGAAGTTTTCATGTAAACAGCTTTTACACAACATATGAATATAGAGAATTCCTGTTGGAACGCTGAATAACTTTGTATAGCATGCTGACAATTAAAAAAATGAAAAATTTTCAATTACTGCATTTCTACATACTCAAAAAACTTCAATTATTCCCTTTCTGTCTTACAACAAGTCTTCATTAAAAAAACTGCTTCCTTTTGGATAGCATTAGAGGAAAGCAGGAACAAAAACCAAAAGAAAAATGTGTTCAGTTCTCAAACACAAGAAAATTCGGATTGGCAGAATATAATAATAAAATATTGTAGATTCATGAATAAGCAGAAAAAAAATGCATGGAATAAGAAATGAAAGAATTAGACTGAGTTTTAATGTACATACCTCAGAAGATAAATTAATGAAGAGCAGTATTAAAGAGTAAGGAATTATTTTAATAGTGACTGAAGACAGAATCTGAAAGTAGGTTCGGAACATGAAACTAGGGGGAAAATGCACAAGACCAGAAATAATAAAATTTTCTTGGGCTGAGAACGTAATCAGGTGGTTCAAATCAACCGAAGTTTTGGCTCCCCCCACATACACACATACACAGAAGGGGGGGGGGGGAAGTACACAGTGGTCAGTCCTAATGTTACAACCATAAAACGGACATTTTATTATCTACATAATCTTATATACCCAAGCATCCCCAGCAGCAAGTTAACACATGAAAATTAATGGAAATTGTCAAAGAATGCTATGTGGTGAGCATATGAGTCAGATACCATAATTTTTATTTGATAAAATATTCTTCATGTCTGGATTTGTAAGCCCTGTATACAAGAACTGACTGTGAAAGTTGTTCACAAACACTGTTTCATGGCACTGACATTGCTATTATTTTGATAAGGATGTAATAATAAATACTTGTAAAAAAAGGTAAAGCAGTCCCGTTACAGGCCTGGACAGGCCCAGAGGGTTCCAGGAAGTTAAGGTTCCCAGATTTCGTGACAACGGCACGGGATGGTGGTAAGGTTGTCAGCCTTACGCACTGGCCGCCTTTACCCCCAGGAAATACTCCTGGTACTCATTTCTGTTAAGAGGTTGAGTCGACCCCAGGGCCATAGTGCGACCAGAAGGATTTTATGTCAATGAAAAACCCACTGACACCAGCTGTGATCGAACCAGCGACCTTCTGATTTCTAGCGCAGCACCTTAACCACTGTGCTACCGCGGTCCCCAATAAATACATGTAGGTCTTATCAAAGTATATAAGAGCTACAAACCTAGTAACAGTAAATAATACAGACATGAACTTTTGTGTTGAGAATATTCATATTTTAATATTCATACTGAACTTGATATATGTATAAAGATGCTGGGTGCCATATTACTGTCTGTGTATGACTGACGTATTTGGTCATGACCTAGGGAAATCTGAAACACAATGATCTGGAAGTTTACTGAGATGTTTAGTAGGAACATAAAAACAAATCTTGGAGAAGATGTCAGGATGATAACTTGATTGAACTGGCTCAAGTTTGATGATGGTAGTTATCATATGTATTCTATCAAACGACAGTAATTTTAAGTAATAAAATGTATAATGTTAGGTAAGCCACACTGCAATAATCACGTCACAATGCTGCAAAAGTGTGAGTTGCATACTTACCTATGCAGCTTATAGCCTTGGTATTGGAGGTATTTAAGGAATTCCTGTGAACGCTCTCTATCCTTTCGCTTCTCCTTGTCAGTTAGCAGATCATATGGCACCAGCTGTGGACTGATTGCTCCCCCTATATGCCAACAAAAGCATTCCTTCAGTAAGTTTGTTCAATTCATTATCCTTTGAATGCTGCAGTTGTTTGATAAAGTTGTAGCTAAATTCCACTGACTTGAAGCTGATGTTTTATTTATTCTAGCATTACTTTTCATGAAAATGACTATGAGTGTATGTGATACACACAACATTCCAAAAATAACAATGCTGCTCTGAAACAAAAGTAATTAGTTTATGGTTGTAAATGTTTACAAAGTTCTTTGAAGGTGAGCCTTTATTTTATACATACATACACATAATTCTGAACGGACCCAAAATTTAGTGAAAGTGACATGATGGTAAGGAATAAGTCACGAAAAATTCATATCCCTTTTCTACAGGTAAAGATAACACTGCTCTAAAATCAGCAGTGGAATGGTCAATATTGTAGTACATCTCATTACCTCTGTCAAAATTTAGTACAATAACGTGGAATTCAGCTGCAGTGACATTCAACTTTCATGTCTATTGAAAATGAAAACACACCACTCTGCAATAATTTTATTGTTGTGATTCCCCTCTAAAAATAGCAGAATATTTGCTATTTGAAACTGAAAATGTTTCCCTAGCCAGACTACTCAACTTCACACCAGAACTCATGCCATCTTACCACATGTTGTCAGTTCCTCCTTCTTCTTCTTTGCCCATATGTCATGAGCATTCTCTGCCAGCCTCTCAGCCATGTTCTGCATTTCTCTACTTAGAGTCAGGTTAGTCATATCTACTGGGTGTGGGTGGTAGTTAAATGGCGTTGCTTTGTCAACCTTAAAGAAACAAAGTGACATGTTTTGTAGCAGATTCTTATGTAAGATAATTATTATTAAAGGATTAAGAGAGAGAGTGCGTGCGTGCACGCGCACGTGTGTGTGTTTTACATATTGGAGAGCCCAAATGATGGAGACACCCTATTTTGAAGTGGTCTCATGGAAAGTGCCAAATTATCTACCCAACTTTGCTCTCTAGTTTGCTACAGATTCTTGTTCAAAAACCTTTCAAATTTAGAAAACCTTATCATGTAAGTAATGGAAGATTAATACAACTAGTTCAGTTACCCCATACATACCAGAATATTTCCTTCAAAATGACTTATTGCAACTAACAGTATCTGTGGTTTTTGAATACATATTTAGCTTGTGCAATATGAAATTCCCACAGAGGTGTGGTGGAAGATTCAAATAAACAGGGATGTGATGCTGTGTCAGTGGATGGGTGACACAGTGCCACTTCTAGATGACTTGAATCTTCAGACATTAATTTGACTGACAGATATTCTTTCATTCATTCAGTATTCTGTCTGACGACAGGTCCAAAGCCTCCTCTAAAACGATTCCTCCACACAGTGCGATCTAGAGCTTCCTCCTTCAAATGAGAATATCCTCTCCTGTCCTTTAGGTCATCCAGTAGTTTCTTACGTCTTCTTCCTTGTCTTCTTGTCACTTCCATCTCTCCCTTTATCTTTCCTTCGATAACCTGTTTTAGAAGGCAGTTTCTACGTAAGATGTGACCAATCCAA
>Ga0131853_10008506_pt1 | contig 18715 bp, 9 predicted proteins | sample TergutLab28metaG_FD_92764 | JGI IMG/M metagenome (GOLD analysis project Ga0131853, IMG submission 92764) | Labiotermes labralis P1 segment gut microbial communities from Petit-Saut dam, French Guiana - Lab288 P1 (version 2) (version 2) | ecosystem: Host-associated > Arthropoda: Insects >...
ACTTATTTCTGTTATTGGCTGAATTGTACCTACTTCGTTGTTTGCAAGCATTATGGTAACTAAACATGTATCGGGGCGAATAGCAGCATCCACATCTTGGGCAGATACCAAACCATCAGAATTTACCGGCAAATAGGTTATGTCGTAACCTACGGTTGCTAAATATTCGCAAACGTTAAAAATACCGTGGTGTTCTACGCTACTGGTTATTATATGCTTTTTGCCACCTGCTGCTTCTACGATACCTTTTATTGCCCAATTGTCGGCCTCTGTGCCGCTGGAAGTAAAAAATATTTCACTAGGGTTTGCACCGATGGCAGTTGCTATAACTTGCCGTGCTTCGTCTACCGCTTTACGTTCCTGCCTTGCAAGGGTGTAAACACTTGATGGATTTGCAAAAACAAGATCAAGATACGGAAGCATAGCAGCCCTTGCTGCAGGGTGGAGCGGGGTGGTTGCAGCGTTGTCTAAATAAATCATTGTCTATTCACCATAAATTACGAAGGAAATGCGCTCAATAATAACATCCTCTGTAGGGCGGCTGTTGCTGGCTGGCGTATTTGCAATAGCATCGACAACATCCATACCTTCTACAACATGCCCAAAAACAGGATGACCGCTTTGTGGGTTGCGCACCCAATCCAGGTGAGGTGTACCGCCGTTTGCCAAGTATTGTTCAAACTCTGCTTCGGGGTGGATGTCCCTTAGGTATAAACGAGTACCATCGGAGAATCTGCCAATCGGTTCGTTTAGGTGTGCTCTGTCATTTTCGAAATGGGCAGATGTTCCCGGGTCAAGCTCATCGTTTTGCACAATATAGAATTGGCTGCCTATTGTACCCGGTCCGGCATGTGCCATTGCAATAGCACCACGGAAATGGCGTAGGTTAAAGCTCGGCTCGGTATCAAATCTTGCGCCCCAAATACTTTCTCCACCTGTGCCTGTGCCAAGCGGGCAGCCGCCTTGTATCATAAAGCCGGGGATAACACGATGGAATATCAAGCCGTCATAATAGCCGTTGCGTGCATGGGTTAGGAAGTTTTCTACGGTAAGTGGCATTTCTTCCGGGAAAAAGCGTAGCGTAATATCGCCTTTAGTCGTATGCAGGATAACAAGTTCCTCGCCCGGGGTTAGGGGCTGTAGTTGAAGTAATGTTGCCGGGTTATTATGCAATTGCTCAAGAACAGTGCCATCTAGAAGCTGTAGGTTTTCGTCCGGCATTTCCGGCACGTCGGTTATTTCTGGTGTATTGTTTTCCGGTAAATCTTGCATGTCAGTTGCTCCTTCTTGTTGTGCGCAAGCGGCAAGTAAAACAAGAACGCTTGCGATTAAAATTAGTTTTAGGATTTTCATTTTAATACCTTCTTTCTCAAATCTGATTATACCGCACTTTTTACTTTTTAGATAGTAAAAAACTCTGCATTTTCAAGTGCAGCCGCTAAAAGCGGTTCTAATTTTTCTAGAATAAATGCTTCAATTTTTTCGATTGCTTTGGTACTGGGTTTGTTTTCCGGGTGTTTTGCTACAAACAATGTGCAGCAATCGTCATATGGACGCACCGAAACGGGATACGTTCCTATTTTATGTGCAATGTCTATTATTTCCTGTTTATCCAAAATTGATAACGGGCGCAATACAGTAAATTTTGCGGCAGAATTTACTGCGGCAAGGCTTTGTATTGTTTGGCTTGCAACTTGTCCAATACTGTCGCCGGTTATAAGGCACTGTGCATTTTCTTGTTCTGCAAGTGCGCTTGCAATATGCAGCATTGCACGTTTTAGCATTATGGTTAATTTTTCTGGTCGAGTTTCTTCCTTTAAAAATAGTTGCACATCTGTAAATGGCACAACGCAAAGTTTTATTTTGCCGGTGAATTTTGTCAATTCCTGTGCAAGGTCTTTTGCTTTATCCATAGCTCTTTCGGATACAAATGGCGGGGAATGGAAGTATACTGCTATAATTTCTACACCACGGCGAGCGGCAAGGTAACCTGCAACGGGACTGTCAAACCCGCCGGAAAGTAATAAAACGCCTTTGCCGCTTGTTTTATATGGTAGCCCGCCTTCGCCTTTTATACTGTTTACATAGAAGTAAGTGTTGTTGCGTAATTCTACCCATAGGGTTATTTCCGGGTTATGCAAATCCACTGCCAGCCCAAGGTCGGAACTAAATATTTCTTCCCCTATGAGTGCGGAAATTTCGCCGGAAAGTAGGGGATATTTTTTATCGCTGCGCTTGGTTATAACTTTGAAAGTTTTTTTATCACTGCAATGCTTTCTGAAAAAATCCAGTGCCAGGGGTTTTAAATCATTAATATCAGTTGCTGTCGTTTTTGCAGCAATACAAAAAAATGTTAGCCCAAATATATGTCGTATTTTCGGCAAAATTCTCTCTATATCTACATCGCCGTTTGGGTCTTCCACCAAAAAACGACCTTGTTCACGGGTTACTTTTATTCCCGGTTCATCTCGTAAGTTATGGCGGATAGCGTCCAGTAAGTGATGTTCGAAATGCGCACGGTTGCCCTTACGCAATGCAATTTCGCCGTATTTTACCAATAAAACTGTTTTTACTTCCATTTTGACCCTCCGGGGTTTAGCATTCGGCGCAGTTGCGCCACGCTATCTTTTATTATTTCTTTGGCTTGTTTTGCTTCTTCTATTGTGTTTAGGTGCGAGAAGCTGAATCGCACAGCGGAATTTGCACGTTCTGCCGAGAAGCCCATACTTTCCAATGTGGTTTTTGTGTTTTTTCTGCTGCGGCAAGCTGCACCCATGGATGCGTATATCCCCTGTTCCGAAAGCATATGCACCAGTGGCTCACCCCTTGCGCCCAAAAAGCTTATGTTTAGAATATAGTCGGAGGCGGTATCGGTTTGCTGATTGATGCAAACGTCAGGCAGTTCGTTGATAAGTTCTGCAAGTGTAGATTTAACTTCAGGGTTTATGGGTCGAATGTTTTTTGCCACTTCAGTCATGTGCAAAATACCTGCAATATTTTCTGTGCCCGAACGAATGTTGTGTTCCTGCCCGCCTCCATGGAAAAGGGGAGTTAATCGGATATTCTTTTTCACCATTAATCCACCTATGCCGGTTGGACCATGGCATTTGTGTGCACTAAAGGAGTACATATCTATGTTGGTTAGATTAACAGGTTCTTTTGAGAAGCCCTGTACGCCGTCGACAAGTACAACTGTGTTTGGGTTCCTTGCTTTTAGTTCTTGTGCTATGGCAGCAACATCGTAAATGTCTCCGGTTTCATTGTTAACATGAGAAATTGCGGCGAATAGGGTAGGGGCATTGAAGTTTGTCCAGTCTTGGTGAGGAGCAATTATCAAATTGCCAAGCCCTTGTTCTTTTATAAATTTTAATGGTTCAATAATAGATGGGTGTTCCCACGTTTGCGTTAAGAACGTAATGTTTTTTCGTTGGTGTGCAAGTGCAAAGCCAAGTAATGCAAGATTGTTAGCCTCTGTACCGCCGGATGTGAATATAATTTCCGATGGTAAGCAGTTTAGAATTTTCGCAATATCATCACGAGCGTTGGAAAGTTTACGCTCTGTTTTTAGCCCCAGTTTATGAGGCGATGATGGGTTGCCCATAGGTTTATAAACTGGAAATGGTAACGCAGGTGTTGTTGCGGCATTGTCGAAATATATATTCAAGTGCTATACCTCCAATGTTGTTTTTTCTGACAAAAGCATTCAAGCCCGCTTATTGCCTTACGGGCAAGCGATTCGGTTATTATGGATTTGTTAGCAATATAATTTGTGCTACCGTGGCAATAGCGGCCGTTTCTGTCCGTAGTATACGTTCGCCTAAAGTGACAGGGGTTGCGCCTTGTTTCATAAGTGTATTTACTTCTTCTTGCGAGAACCCGCCCTCCGGACCAATCCAAATACTAATTTTTGAGGCCGGCGTTATAGCATGTTTTAATGTTTGTGTTTTTTCATTTTCATATGCAACAATGGTTAGCCCATCTATTTGCTTAATAGCCTCTGCAAATGTTACGGCAGGATGCACTTTTGGAATGATACCCCTCATGCTTTGCCCCGCAGCAGACTCGGCGATGCGTTGGTACCGTTCTGTTTTTTTATTTATTTTGGCAATGGAGCGAGACGTTAAAACAGGAATAATCTCTGTCACGCCAAGCTCTACGCATTTTTGAATTATCAGCTCCAGCTTATCGCCCTTTGGTAAACCTTGAAAAAGAGTAATTTGTACAGTCGGTTCAGTTTGGCACGGATGAGTTTCTTCTATTGAACATGTAATGGTTGGCTTTTTATTTATTTGCAAAATGCTTGTAATGTAATCCGTGTTTCTGCCATCGCATAAAATAATTTTATCACCGGGTTGGTGACGTAATACATGCAATAGATGATGTGCGACTTCGCCCTGTAAAAAAATCTTATCGCCTTGTTTGTCTTGGGGTGTGAAAAAATATTTAGGCATCTATTCCACCCTACCTACAATCGAATTCCAGCCTTCCATTTCATGCCTGTCTATAACGGTTACCCCTGCGGATTGAAATGCCGCAAGTACATCGTCCAGCCTTTCGGTAATAATGCCCGATGTTACAAAAATACCGCCTGGTTTTAAAAGCTCTTTGGCAACGGGTGCGAGAGGAATAATTACATCTGCAACAATATTGGCGATAACTACGTCATAGTTTTTACCTGCTTTATCTCGTGCATTTTCGTCAGAAATAACATCACCTGAAGCAATGTCTAGTTTTGTAATGTCTATTGGGTTTAGTTCCGCATTCATTTTGGTTGCAGCTATTGCCCCGGCGGGGTCTATATCAATTGCATAAACATAACTTGCGCCAAGCAATAGGCTTATAATAGAAAGTATTCCGCTGCCGCAGCCTATGTCTATTACTCTATCTTCAGGTTTAACCCATTTTTGTACTGCTTCGGTACAAAGTTTGGTTGTTTGGTGCTGCCCTGTGCCAAAAGCTGTGCCGGGATCTATTTTAAATATAATATCGTGTTTATTTTCGGGTACGTAAGTTTCCCATTCCGGTACAACAATAACTTTGCCAATGCGAATAGGCTTGAAATGCTTTTTCCATTCATTAAGCCAAGTTTCATCATTTGCAGATTCTTTGCGTATAATGGTTTCCTCGGCAAAAGTAGCAAGTTTATTTGTAATTTGAGTAAGCAATTCTTCTCCGTTCTTATCTTTGGTTACATAAAAAACAACATATGCTTTGTCGGAATCTGCAACGAGTAAATGCTCGTCGGCATAATCCCATGTACTTGTTCGGTCTGCAAGAAATTGTGCCCGTTCTTGAGCGTCTATAATTTCAACGCCGGTTATGCCGCAAGACATTAATATTCCTGTAACAATTTCTACATTAGGGCTGGTTGTTTCTATACTAGCTTTTGTCCATTCCATAATTCACCTCAATAATTAATATTGCAAATTTCTAGTGCGTATCATAATTTTTCAATCTTAGATATTAAGCTTTTAAGACAATGTCTAAGACATTTTCTTATTGATTATACCACGAAAATAGTGTAATAGCTCTGTTTTTATGATACTATATCTCGTATTGCTTTATTGTAGAACGGAGAAAAACTGTGATAAAAAGCCAAGAATTATTTTTTGAATATAAAGCCTATGATGAAGGCGAGGCTGCAACACAAGTTCTTAATGGAATAGATATTTCTATAGCCGATGGGGAGTTTGTTGCCATCTTAGGGCATAACGGGTCTGGTAAATCTACGCTTGCAAGGCACTTGAATGCATTGTTAGTCCCAACAAGTGGAACGCTTTGGGTAAATGGTAAAGACACGAGTGACCCTGCAAATGTGTGGAACATTAGACAGTCTACAGGTATGCTTTTTCAAAATCCGGATAACCAAATCGTGGCATCTACTGTAGAAGAAGATGTCGCTTTCGGACCGGAAAACCTAGGCATTGCTCCGGCAGAAATACGCAAAAGAGTAGATGATGCACTATCCCAAGTAGGCATGAGCGAATTTAAGACAGCGCAGCCTCATTATCTATCCGGTGGACAAAAGCAGCGTGTAGCTATAGCAGGTGTGCTGGCAATGAAGTCTGATTGCATTGTGCTGGATGAGCCAACTGCTATGCTTGATCCGCAAGGCAGGAAAGAAGTGCTGGATGCAGTGCTTCGCCTTAACCGAGAAAGTGGAATTACGGTTATTTTGATAACGCACTTTATGGAAGAAGCTGCCCTTGCCAATCGAATTTTGGTTATGGAGCAGGGAAAAGTTAAACTTGATGGAACGCCAAAAGAAGTTTTTGGGCAAGTTGCAGAAATGACAAAATTAAGAGTTGGTGTACCAAAAATAACTGAGCTTGCGTACAGGTTAAACCTGCCCACAGTTCTAACGGTAGACGAGTTTTTAGAATTTGCTCCTTTGCCAAAGGATATTTCTCCTGCGCAACCCATAATCAAAAAATCTATTCCTATAGTAGAATTCAAAAGCGTAACGCATATATACAGTTCGGGCTCTACATTTGAAAAAACGGCTATAAACGATATAAACTTCAAAATAAATAAAGGTGAGTTAATTGCAATTATCGGGCATACCGGTTCCGGCAAAAGCACTTTGATACAACATTTCAACTCGTTACTAAAACCTACAAGTGGGCAAGTAATTGTAGACGAGCAAGATATAAATGAAAGTAAAAAACAACAACGAGATAACCGTATGGGAGTAGGGCTGGTGTTCCAGTATCCGGAATATCAATTGTTTGAAACTACAGTGTTTAGAGATGTTGCCTTTGGTCCTAAGCGGATGGGTTTGCTCGAAGAAGAAATAAATGAGCGAGTAAAATCTGCTCTTTCTATCGTTGGTATATCGGAAGATTTATACGAAAAATCCCCATTCGAACTTTCCGGTGGTCAAAAGCGTCGTGTGGCAATTGCAGGCGTGCTTGCCATGCGTCCTAAAATTCTTGTGCTTGATGAGCCTGCTGCGGGACTTGACCCTGGCGGTAAAGCAGAAATAATGTCCGAACTAAAAAAAATGCACGAAGAACTTGGCATGACAATAGTAGTTGTCTCCCATAGTATGGATGACGTTGCCGCTATTGCAGACAGAATTCTTGTGCTTGGTAATGGCTCTTTAGTTTGTGAAGGCACGCCAAAAGAAGTGTTCGCACAAGCAAAAATGCTGCAAAGCATTGGGCTTGATGTGCCGGAAATTTGTAAGTTATTTACCGCGTTAGGTAAAAACCAAGGTATATTTACTATAGAAGAAGCTGTGGAGGTTTTGTCATGACACGCATTACCATGGGGCAGTACTATCCCACAAATTCAGTTCTCCACAGCATAGACCCTCGTGTTAAGTGGGTAGGTGCTATTGTCCATATAACCGTTTTGCTTATGATAAATAATTTTATCGGCTATGGCATAGCAGCATTATATGTAACAGGGCTTATTGTTTTGTCTAAAGTCCCATCACGTATGTTTTTTCGTGGACTGCGTAGCATTATGTTTATGCTTGCGTTCGCAGTTATCATAAATTTATTCTTAGCCCCGGGCGAAAATATTCTTTTCCGGTTTGGATTTATAAGCATTACGCTTGAAGGGGTGTTGCTTGCGGCACAAATGGGCGCAAGGTTGATGTTGATTGTAACAGGTACATCTATTTTAACGCTTACTTCGTCACCCATACAGCTTACAGACGGTATTGAATCTTTGTTGCGTCCGCTAAAATATATTAAAGTACCCGTACACGATATTGCTATGATGATGACAATAACATTGCGGTTTATACCAACCCTTGCAAATGAAATGGACAAAATAATGAAGGCACAAAAGGCTCGTGGGGCAGATTTTGAAACAGGCGGTCCAATTAAGCGGGCAAAAAGCTTAATACCTATCCTTGTTCCGCTGTTTGTGTCGGCGTTCAAGCGGGCGGAAGAGCTTGCCACAGCAATGGAAGCACGCTGCTACCGTGGAGATATGGGGTGTACAAAAATGAAGATAATGAAAATGACCCCTTCCGACTTTATATCGGTTGGAGTCATTATTGTGGTTAGTGCGTTAATTATACTTTCTCAGCAATTCCAATAACCAGCCCAACGGTGCGTAATGCATCCGGGTTTGTTATAACCTTTGGCGCAAAAGATTTGTTCAGGGACTCTAAATATAGAGTTCCTTTTTTTGAGTCTAGGCGCAATCGTTTACAAAACGCTTCGCCATCGTAGATAAAAATTCCTACATTATCTATATCTACTTTTGGGGCAGCCTTTACAAATACAATGTCACCATCGCAAATTTTAGGCTCCATACTTTCGCCTTTAATTTTTACGCAAAAGTCTGCACGTTTGCTGATGGTGGTAGCCATAAACCGCATCGTTTCAAAGTCTGTATCGCTGTCGTCGCTAAGGTAACTGCCCAACCCTGCGGATGCTCGTTGCTGGAATACTTGCAGCTCTACCCAATTGCCATCCGGCTTGCTTTCTCTTATGGCTAATTGTTTTGCGTTAATAAAAGTGACACGCTCCAGTTCTTTCTGCAGTACAACATCTACCATTTCACGTCCATGGGTATCCAATCGCCTGTAACTGGTAATATGCTCGTGTTCATCTTCATTAAGAATTGCAATGTCATCCGCTCTTTTGCGGTTGTCGCTAACGCCTAGCAAAAAATCAAGACTAACACCAAAATGTGCGGCAAGTAATTGCAGTACATCAGAATTAGGCTCTCTAAAGCCGGACTCATAGTTAGCGTATGTGCTGTAGTTCAGTGGTAATTGTGAAACAAGTTCTCGCTTTGTAATCTTTTGTTCTCGCCTTAAAAATTTAAGTCTTTCTGCTATCATTAGAAGCAACTCCTTTATGATGCTCTAAATTTTCACACGTTTTGTGATCTTAGACATAGTCTTAGTATATTGCACTACAGCCATTTATGCAAGGTTTTTGTGTAAAAAAATGAATTTTACTGCTGGTTACATACACTATTAGTGTAATAACGCAGCAATATAAGCCTATTAGCTAAAAAATATGCAATAATCGTCGAAAATAGTAGAGAATTATTAAACAAAAGAAGACAAAAAAAGCTGTATCAACTAACTTAGTTTATATGGCTTTTTTTAATAAACAATTAACAAAAAGCGATGTATGCGCCGATTTGCATGGTTAAACAAGGTAATAAACATAGCGTCATACGAGTTTATCCTAGTTTATGACAACATGCATTAATTTACTATAAAGTTCGACATTCTTACTGTATTTGTTGCGCTTTGCGAATAAACACAGATAAAATCCACCTGCTAAAGCACCACCCGTACGACCAGCAAAAAATATAAGGGAGGCAGCATGAATGCAGTACCTTTTTACCGCAGTTTTCACAAAAAATGAAAAAGGTTTACTAGACGTCAACTTTCCAGATTTGCCAAACTGCCGAACCCAAGGTAACAACATGGTGGACGCAGCCAAAAAGGCGGAAGCAGTTTTAAGTTTGTGTCTATTCGATATGGAGCAACACGGTATACCAATCCCCAGCTCACGAATGCCGGATGAGGTTAAAACAAACCCCGGCGAAATAGCTTCTATGGTAAAAGGGGATACCGATGCATGTCACGCACGCTTCGCCGGCAACACGGAGTTACATACTATAGAAATTCCCATGTGGCTCGCACAAATGGCAAAAACGTCAAACCTTAATATTTCAGAGCTTTTGCAAAACTCTATAAGGGAGGAAGTTGGAGTACCCACGCAAGCGATAATTGCAAAATCTCCACCTCCGACATTCCATCAACCAACAACAACGTTTACGGCAGCTAATACTCCGGCACCGCCTCCTCAACCTCAACTTCAACCGGCTGCTGTCACCGAACCGGAGATACCCCGGACAAAAAAGAAAAAGTTCGGTTTTATTATTCCGGTAGCAGTTTTAGTTGTACTGCTTATTACTGCAGGGTCATACATATTATGGAATTCTGACCTTGCACAACGTTTACGCGATACTGTTGCGGATACCGAATCGATAGCAACAACCAACAACAGTAATTACGGCAACCCAAACAATAGTGTATCCGAACCGGGATTCGTTGCACCGCCCACACCACAACCATCTACTCCTCAAGATTTAGATTATCAAACTGCTCAAGAAGATTATGATGAAGAGCATCCATACGATAGTTTACCTGAAACCGTTTGGGATGATGTTGAAGAAGATGAACCCGGGGAATACGATCTTGCATTTGCGCATGTGGGTATAGTTGGAACAAACGTCCATATGCCGATTGTAAACGCTGTTGGTGCAAGTAGCGCAGACATAGCAAACTTTTCAAATGAAGTAAGCCTTATGACTGCAGGAGCATTTGATGCCAACGGTCCGACAAGCAATCTTGTGATTGTCGGTAACAACCCCGGAGATGGAAGACAGTTTGGCGATCTTCCTCACTTTACAGAAATAACAAATTTACACGACTTTTTTATAATTATTGACACCGGTGTAACATTACACTTTTGGGAAATCTTTTCCTTCTATATAGATGCAGTTAATTTCGACTTTGAGGCACATACCAGTCCGGCTTTTAATCAAACGTTTGCAGGATTGTCCATGAACCCAACCGGTGTAGTTGTAACTGAAGACGACCGTATTATTACGTTAATAACGAACAGAACATCTGACGGCAGCGAGCGTTATGTAATGCACGCCAGGCTCACCGGCATCTAACTACCTAATTAATAGTCCTTAAGATAGAAAAAACAAAAAAAGAAAGAGGGAACAAAATGTTCGTAGGAAAAAAAGGTCATATGCTTTCAAGAGTATTATCTTTCATACTTGTTTGCGCCATGATCATTTCTGTGACTCCTGTTGAATTGTTCGTTTTTGCGGTTTATGACGAACCTTCAGAGTCCGTACTACTAGACTGCTGTCCTACTCCTGTGGAATATGATATCACCACAGATGAATGGGAATATGGGGTTGATTGGTCTGACCCGGAACAACCGGGCGATGATGAATACGACCCATATGAAGGATATCCGGAAGGAGGTTATCCAGAGCTTGGTGACAACGACGGCTATCCGAGTGATGGTTATCCAGGTGATGGATATCCCGATGATGGTTACCCAGGCGATGGTTATCCGGGAGACGGCTACCCGAGTGATGGCTACCCAGGCGACGGTTATCCGGGAGACGGATATCCCGATGACAGCTATCCGGGCGATGGTTATCCGGGTGATGGATATCCCGATGACGAGGATATAGATCCGGACGACGAAGAAGATGACGATTTAGATCCCGATTTTGACTTCGGCTTATTCCCTCCTTGGGATATCGATCCTTTTAACCCTGCCGCTTCTACCGGTTCTCTTTTCCTAACATGGGCAGAACCCGGTACGAATATTTGGATAACAGACAGGCATGATGTGCGGGAAATGGCATCGCAATCAGATAATATAAGCGAGCAATTTTATAATGCTGTAGCTCGATTCCAATTACCGGAAGTTGAAGATTTAGTTGTTCCGGCAAATGGGATTGAAATACGTATACCTGCAACCTTATTTGCCGATAGAACCGGTGCGGCTATAGGCTTTTTTGACGTAGCAACTAACGTTCTGCCTACAAGTTTTGCAGCGGCGGTTGCCGATGGTCACGAATTTTGGCGTGATCCAAATTCTGTTGGTGGATTTTATATTATAAGAAACGCTTTTGAATGGAGCTCTGGTGCATTTGCGCAGCTTCCATTGGAATGGCGTGTCAATATAACAGAGATGGCATGGGAATATCAGCAAACCTTTGGAGTTACAGCAAGCTTCCCAGGCTTCCCAACGCTAGTGTCTGATCCTTTGCAGCTTACAATCAGAAAACATGTAGCTCCTACCGAGCTACAGCTTAGCATTTCTAAAACTACAACACCCGGTAGTGTGTTTACTCACATGACCGATGGAGGTCCATGGCAGTCTATATGGGGACCACGTCCAACTCCGCCAGCCGCAGATATAGAAATTGTATATGTACAATACACTATCAGCACAACCAATAATACCGAAGGTCTGCAATTGAATTCTATAAACTTCACAGACACACCCGGTAACCAAGGGCAAATTGTTGCTTGGGCAAGGCAAGATGCGCCAAGCGGTCCTATGGTTTGGCGTAATAATGACTTTAACGTAAATGGACGGTACCAGCGCGGAGAGCCATCACCAACAAGATATGTTGTGGTGCGTTATTTGCGTGAACATTTGGCTCCTGCTTTAGAAGCACAGCACAGTACTGGTTCGAATACCGTTGTAGCTATGTTTAACCTAGATGGCTATAACCTTCCAAGAACATCTACTGAAACTTTTATTGTAATGAATGCTGTTGTAACACCAAACTATGAGCAAATAGCTATAACTACTCATGCCGCTGCGGCAACCAATGTACAACGGTTGCGTGGCGAGACTGTAACATATACTACTACCGTGTCACCAGGGGCAACCTTGGTGCCGCTGCAAACCAATGTTAGAGTTGTAATTGACATACCTGTTGAGCTTGACATGCCTACTTCTGCTACAGTAACCACAAGTGCAGGTATTCCTGTAGCTCAACGCCCAAGTGCGTCAGATGTTGTTATTAATCCAACTACACGTCAAATAACAGTAACTATTCCTTATTTGCCGCAAGGGGAAACAGTATCTATAGTTTACACGCCAACAGTGGCTGCTACTGCTCCTGCTGGTAATTTTGGTACAACTGCTACGTTTTCTGCAGGACCTGCTCCGGGTTCACCCGGTGGAGCTTTGCCAACGGTACGTACAGCGGTTGCGAATGTTAATGTTTTTGAACCTGCTTTTACACTTACATTGACACCGGCAATAAGAGATATCGGACGGCATTCACCGGACTCCAATGTAACGTTTGCATTCCACATGCCTGCAATGCCTGCGAATAGTGGAACCCGTACAAATGTTGTAGTAATACCTATACCCCCGCAGTTTGATTTATCCGGTTTCTCTGCTAATCATACACTTGACACGGGTACAGTGCTTAACGTTGCAGATAGAACAGTTACCATTACGTTAACTGCTGCTACTGCACAAAACCGCTCATTTACGTTGCCTGTATATCGGACTTTGCTTACGAGTATGCATCAACCTGATATTGAAGTTCCTATAGTAGGTACACATCGTTTAAGCACAGCAACCGGTGTTGTTCAAAGCACTAGAGAAGCTTTGCTCACAATTACTTATTTCGAATGGTGCTGGCACGAAAATGGTGTTTGTAATAACCCTTACTGTGGTAACTGTACACACCCGAATAACTGTTTGTGCGAAATGCCTCCGGGCGGAGTTTGGGTACCTTTCCATCCATCTGCTGTACAATATTTATTAGAGCAGACTGCACAAACAACAACTCAAATAGGTACTGCAGATCTAAGATTTGGTACAGATCCTAACAGACAAACAGATCCTATTTTGTCACGTCATTACATGCATGCATTGCCTTGGCGAGATGTAAGCCAGCCGTTTTGGTTTGTGCATAACACACGACCTTACACTATAGAGTTGATATTGGATATGGCATTTTTAGCAGGAAACCAGTTAGGTGCTGGCGATTACCGTATTAATGCTATCAGCCGTATTGGTTTTATTGGGGAAAGAGTGCACAGGCTTCCGGGTATTGCGCCCACGACACCTGCTATGACAAGTACGGAGTTGCCAGACTTGCGCTTGTATACCAGAGAGCGCGATACTGACCCATGGGTATATATGGGTACTTGGAGCCGTACAAGTACGGCTGCGGCAACTATTAACACAACGACCACTGGTGTTAACCACCGTAACCCTAATGCGGCGGCTGTTCAGGCTACATGGACACCTGCTGTTGGAACTGCACGAAACTTGTCAAGTGCAACTGCTTGGGTGGCTACCAATACAATTGAATTCACCGGTGTACATGCAAACGCAACTCAATTGCGTGTTATTTCACATCAAACACCAACACAAACACAAGCTTACAGGCTGCGTTTGGTTTTCGATACAGATGTTCGCTTGCGTCCTAGCCAAAATGTTTTAGATATATTAGCAACAGGAAATACGCATAACTTCCATCTTGTTAATACTTCATTGCTTAGAGATCTACAAGGTCATCCAGGTCACCCTACCGGTAACCCGGGTGCTAACCCACCAATTCTACCAATTCCACCAATTCCTGCGAATGCTATCCGCAATACGGATGCAAACCTGAATAATATTGGCGGAACAACCGGTGTGCCTCTTTTGGTGCGCAACGCAGTTAGAGAACTAGGTAGAACCCGTTACGGTATTCCTGCTGCAGGTTCAGATGGACCAAATATCCAGCACAGGCAAGCTGTATTTACTGTTGATGCTATAAGTAATATATTTGTGCCTCCGGCAGACCAAAGCGGCATTACTATAACCGGTAATCTTCCTGTAGATGGTATTCCTATTTTTGATAATAGAGCTACCGACGGTTTTGTTAATACGCACAGCAGTACTGTAATTGGATACAGTCATACTCAAGGGCAAACAATACCATTCCATGTAGAATTAAGAACTGACAATCTATTTATGAATGGTTACCGCCTTAATGAGGTAAACAGAGGTATGCCTCTTGGTGCTGGTCACCATGAAATAACACACATCAACGACATTAGGATAACCGGTTCGCATGTACGGCGTAACCGTATAGCCGGTACAGGTGAGGTCTTTAATGTTGAAACCAGGAGCCAGTTACCTCCGGTACGTATATATGTACACATAGGTGCAGGAGAGGAAAACTGGCAATTGCTTGGTACCTTTACTCCATCCGGTACTAAAACAAATGCTCAATCAAACAATGCAAACCCAAATAGTATAGTTCAAGCTAGACAAGGTAGCTTTGTGTACACAGCCGGATGGCCCGGGTTATCAGGAACTATAACTCAATCTACCGCTGCCTTGCCGGGCGGAGCGCCTAATATTGCTTTACCTGCCGGTACAACAGCCGTAAGAGCGGTTGCTACAAGTACCACCGGAGGACAAGGCGAAAATGGGGTTGACGGTGCAACAACCGGTGCATCCCACAGAATTAGTATAGACTTTAATACAACAACAAGGCTTCTTGCACACCCATTCACAAGAGTGCAATTGGATGAAGCAAGAGAATCTACGCTTATTGCTACAAGCTCTGTTATAGTGCGTAATAATGCTAACAATATCGTTAACCACCATGGTGCATCTATGGGTGGTGACGTTGGACCGGCAGTAGGCGCACGTGAGCAAAGATTGTTTAACGGTTACTTGGTAAATGACTTCCAAGCACGTACAATTGACTCCCGTGTTACAACCAGGGTATTCCAAGCGGTTGGTCATACAGCAGAAGCAATAGAGCATCCTACATTACCAAGATTCCAACGAAATATTGGTTTTGTATACGCAAATACAACCATTAACCAACAAATAAATATGTCTCCGGAACTGTTTAGAGCATCTACATCTGAACAATTGTCCGGTACATTCTACATCTTGCTAGATCCGGGTCTTAGTGTGGACTTAAATTCATTCGAAGCATTTCTTTTTGACCCGCAAATTGGTGGAATGCAAACAGCCGGTGGTAGACTTGCTGCTGATAATGCGAACCTTCCAGCATTCCGTAATTCTCCAAATGCAATAAGAGCTTTGCGCGGAGACCCAACTGCTGATCCTATGCCAAACGGCGGTCTTTTGGTTCGCATTCCTGTTGTTGCTCCGGGTACCACCAATATATTCCAAACAGCTCAAGGTACGCCGTTCTCCGGATTTATAGCTTCTATAGATATCATTTACGACTTTACAGCCGTATTGGCCTTTGGGCAAATAAGAAGCTATCATGTAATGTTTGTTACTAATGCTAATGAAGTTGCAAACTTACATTATATCCCTGGCGGAACGTTCCAACCATTTAGCTATAGGCATCATTTCTTCGCATTTAACGATCCTCGTCCTACTACAAATTCGCTGCCACGTGTACAGAATTGTCTTGCTGCAAGCAATGATGTGTTTAACGAGCTACGTTCTAATAATGCAGCATTACAAATATTGGAAGCCCATACTAGTGGTGCAACGGCTCAATTCCGTTCAACAGCACCATTGTACGAAACTTTAACATTTGGAACGCCTAACCCCGTTATTGTTGGTAGACATTCACAATTTGTGCGTAGTGCTGCCCATACCGACTGGCGTGACGAAACAGTTGTTTGGCCTGGCGATCAATATTTCTATCTTTTGAGATATTCTGCAAACGCACAGCACGAGTCTGACCTTATCATGTTCTTTGATAACGAGCGTGTATCTGTGGATGGTAACCCTCCAAGATTTAGAGGTATAATTGACGGTCCGGTAAACGTAGCACAAGCTGTAGGCTTGGGCATTGCACCTAGAATTTACTATTCAACTTTAACAAACCTAGACTTTAGAGGCGAATTCTCATTACACAGGAATTTGACTGATACTACTGTTTGGTCAACAACAAGACCGGCTAACGTGGAAGATATAACCGGTATTGCTATTGACTTAAGATTTGACGCATCTGGCGACCCATTTGAATTTAGAGTTGGTAATAATATCGAAGTTCAAATTCCTATGCGTGCACCAAACAGCTTTGCAGAAATACAAGGCAGGGCAGCATACAGCGATAGCCTTGCAACTGTTTTCCAAGAAAGCCCGGGTATACCTGGGGATAGCGTACGCCTTCCTTCTCAAATAACTAGAGTAAGTGCAGGCTTACCAACAACTGTACCGCTTGTAGGTATTAAGACATTAGAGGGCAAACCTTCTATTGATGCTGGTCAATATCGCTTTACACTAACAGAAGCGGACACTAATGACCGCACACGTTATAGCGGTATAACCTTTACGGATGGAGTATCTGCAATTGTTACAGCAAATGCAGATGGGTCTATCAATTTTGGTACGCTTTCTTTCTCCAACACCGGTACATTCCACTTTACAGCCACAGAACTTGCAGGACGTACAGATGGTAATAATTTGGGTTATACATTTGACCCATATCCGGTGCTTATTACTATATTGGTAACTCGCTCCGGAGATAATCTTGTTGCGTCTGTTATAACCTCTAAAGATGGTAATGATATGGATAGAGCAATTCCTTTCCATAACATCTTTGATGGTAGAGAAGAATGGACTATTACAAAAACATCTAACGTGTCCCAAGTTGCACCGGGCGGAACAGCAATATTTACTGTTCGCATACAAAACACTGGAACTCTTCCATTGCAAAACTTAGTGGTAACAGATGCATTGCCTACAGGCATGTCTCCACTACCACCGGGTTCAACAGGCAGACTGGTGTTCTCACCTATAGGTGTTATTGCTACAGGTGACTTTGACTCTAACAACTTGTTAACTGTTAATATTCCAAACCTTGCCGTAGGTGCGCATATGTATATTACCTATGCAGTAACCATTGCGGCAAATGCAACACCTGGTACTATTACTAATACTGTAAGAGTAAATGGAGAAGATGGTGATAGTGAAACTATTACTGTTACCAATGCTCCAAATGCTACTATTGCAAAAACTGTAACTCCTACAACCGCAAGCGGTGGTGGAAGCGTTACTTATGAAATAGTAGTAACTAATACAGGTAACATTGCCTTAACCGACCTTGTTTTGCGAGACACCTTGCCAACCGGTCTTACTTTTGTTGCAAACTCGCTTACTTTCCCAACGGGTGCTGCAACAGGTGGCTTTACAGGAAATGTTCTAACATTAAATCTTGCATCACTAGCTCCTAACGCAAGTGTAACAGTGTCATTCCAAGCAGATGTAGCAATGACTATAGCACCTGGAGCAGTGACAAACACTGCAACAATTTCCTCGGTAGCCCATCCTGCTGTAAATGATCAAGCACAAGCTACATTTACGGTAGATAGTACAGAATCAGTACAAATCGTAAAAACTGTATCTTCCGCAACTATAGCGGCGGGTGGCACAGTAACGTATACGCTTGCAATAACCAACACAGGTAACGTTCGTCTAGACGACTTGCAAGTAACAGATGCACTGTCATCACTATTAACAAACCCACGTATCGTAACGCTTCCTATAACAGTGGGTGTTGGCGAATTTACCGGAAATACTTTCAACGCTAACTTGTTGCCACTAGCACCTGGCGCAACTGTTGAAATTGTTTTTGCAGCAGATGTACCTGCAAACTTAGCAGAACAAGAAATTAATAACCTGGCACTTGTACGCCGCAGAGATAATGCAGCCATACAAGATAGCGATACTGCGGCGTTTAATGTAACAACAAACTCAGCAGTAGAAATTCAAAAATCTGTTACGCCAACATCTTTAGCAGCAGGTAATACCGTAACATATACCTTAACTGTATTTAACAGAGGTAATACTGCACTAACTGACCTTGTTGTAACTGATACTGTAGACTCACGTCTAACCAACATCGGTGGCTTCAGCTTACCTGCTGGCGCACAAAATAACACCAGTGGTAACAATGTAAGTATAGCCTTGGCTACACTTGCGGTGGGTGCATCTGTAGAGATTATATTTACAGCAGACGTACCTGCAACTGTGACACAGGGATCAATACCAAACACAGCCACAGTAACATCTACAGGCACACCTACAATAACAGACTCCGCAAGTGCTTCATTTAACGTAACTCAACAAGCAGCAGTAAATCTTGATAAAGCGGTATCTCCTAGCCCTGTAAACGCAGGCGGAGTAGTAACATACACGCTTACTGTAACCAATACAGGTAACGTAAACCT